>Ga0272441_10004666_pt1 | contig 24519 bp, 24 predicted proteins | sample SSMProp6N_FD_193582 | JGI IMG/M metagenome (GOLD analysis project Ga0272441, IMG submission 193582) | Marine sediment archaeal communities from Little Sippewissett salt marsh, Falmouth, MA, United States - SSM-Prop-6N | ecosystem: Environmental > Aquatic > Marine > Wetlands > Sediment ...
TGGCTTTACTGCCAGAATGGAAGAGCAGCTTGATCAGATCGAGACGGGAGAAAAAAACCGGAAAATAGTATTGCAGGATTTCTATTTGCCCTTCAAGCAGGCCATAGAAACCGCCATGGACAAAAAGGATGAAATAAAGGAATCCCTGCAGGAAAATACCATGGAAAAATGTCCCCAGTGCGGCCGGGAACTGATCGTTAAATGGGGCCGGAACGGCCGGTTCATTGCCTGCTCGGGATACCCTGAATGCCGGTACACCCAGCCGCTGGCTGAAGCGGAAGTTGAAACCGATGAAACATGTGAAGATTGCGGGAGTCCCATGGTGATCAAGACGGGCAGATTCGGTCGCTTTTTGGCGTGTTCACGATATCCGGATTGCAGGTTCACCAGACCGATTCCTACAGGTGTATCATGTCCGGAAAAAGAGTGTGAAGGACATGTTGTGGAGAGAAAAAGCAAGAAAGGGAAAGTGTTTTTCGGGTGTTCCAGGTATCCCGAATGCAAATTTGCCACATGGAACCGGCCGGTGTCCGTTCAATGCCCTCAGTGCGGGAACGGGTATATGGAATTGAGGTATAATAAAACAAAAGGGCAATTTCTCCAATGTCCGGCCTGCAGAAAAGAGCTTGAATATCAAAGCCAGGACGGCAAAGAATGACCCCGGAGTGGAATGACATAATTCAGAAATTCACACAATATCTGTTGATTGTAAAGCGTTATTCTATCCATACTGTGAAGGCTTACCGGAATGATCTGGAACAGTTCGTCCATCACCTGTCGTGTCAGAGCGCCGTCAACAGGAGAATGCCCGCGGTCCCGGATGTAAGAAAAGCGGATATTCATGCCTTTTTTGGTGATTTGATGAGACACGGGATGGAAAAACGGACCGTGGCACGAAAGCAGGCTTCTGTCCGTGCATTCTTCAATCATCTCACGGAATCCGGTTTCATTGGGACCAATCCTTGTGTCGGTCTTTCTTCGCCCAAGCTGGAGAAAAAACTCCCCGAATTTTTCCGGGAGGAAGAGATGGTGATGGTTCTGGAATGTATCGGCGGTGATACGGCCAAAGACATTCGTGACAGAGCCATCCTTGAGTTGTTCTATGGCACTGGCATGCGCCTCGCCGAACTTGTGGCGCTGAATATAACGGATGTGAATCTGTACGGCGGCCAGGTCCGCGTACTCGGCAAGGGCAACAAGGAAAGACTGATTCCTCTGGGAAGAACCATATCGCATTCATTATCCGGCTATCTGAAGCAGCGGTTTTCCCTGAATCCCGGAAGTGAAAAAGCGCTTTTCATCAACAGTCGGGGAGAGCGTTTGTCTGCGCGTGGTGTTCAATATATTGTAAAAAAAAGACTGGAGCAGGTTTCGGACCGGAAAAAACTGAGTCCCCATGTCCTGCGCCATACGTTTGCCACGCACCTTCTGGACCGTGGCGCCGATATGGAAGCTGTCAAGCAGCTTCTCGGCCATGCCAGCCTGTCGACCACACAGAATTATACGCATCTGACAATGGACCGCCTTCGTCGTGTTTACCGTCAAACACATCCCAGAGCGGAATCGGGCGGTTAAAAAATATTTTAAAAAGAGAGGAGACGATCGATGAGAATCAACATCACGGCCAGGCGCTTTAAACTCTCTGAAAAATTACGCGAATTTACTGAAAAGGAGGTTCTGAGGCTTTCGAAATTTTATGACGGGATAATTGGTATTGAAGTGATATTAAGCTGGGAAAAAAAAGACCGGCTGGCTGAAATTAATGTTTCGGTTTTCGGCAGCACGCTTTCAGCACTTGAAAGATCCCAGGATATGTTTAAAGCCGTGACAGGCGCTGTCGAAAAAATGGAAAGACAACTGGTAAAATATAAAGAACGATTGCACGGATTTAATCATGAGAAACCGGTGGCCGAACCATCGGGACCGGAATCCCAAACGCATATGGAAGAGGGGCTTCATTTTGAGTGATGAAACCCGATCTCCTCAGATCACGGTCCGTCAATTATTTATGGACAATAAAAGAGGGCTGAAACTCAGTCTCATTTCCAAAAAATCGAGTTTCAACCTGAAAATCACGGACATGAATGTACATCGTCCGGGGCTGGCGCTGGCCGGTTTCGTGGACCTGTTCACCTATCAGCGCATACAGATCTGCGGGAACACAGAAATTCAATATCTGAAAAAACTCACGCAAGTTCAGCGGGAGAAGGCGTTTGGAAAGGTATTTCATTTTGATATACCCTGTATTATTGTTACCGAAAACAACGAACTGCCGCCGGAATTTGTACCCATGGCTGACCGATACGGTGTCACGGTTTTCAGAACACCCTTTGAGACAACCAAGGTCATTCAGTTGTTGAGTGAATATCTGGACGAGCACTTTGCGCCGAGAACGTATATCCATGGTTCTCTCGTTGATGTGTACGGCATCGGCATTCTTTTTACCGGGAGAAGTGGTATCGGCAAAAGTGAGGTGGCACTGGATTGTGTGGCCAGGGGTCACCGTCTGGTGGCGGACGACGTTGTCACTGTTGTCAAGCGTGCAGGCGATGTGTTGATCGGATCGGGCAATCCCACGCTGGGGTATCATATGGAGATCCGGGGACTGGGCATTATCGATGTTCAGACCATGTATGGTATTCGTGGCATTCGCAGGCAGAAACGGATTGAAGTACAGGTCGAATTGCTCGATTGGGACGGTTCCGAGAAATATGAAAGATTGGGTATTGAGGATGTAACCACGGATATACTGGGAATGCCGATGCCGCTTGTGCGGTTGCCCATTTTTCCGGGAAAAAACATCACAGTAATTACAGAAATCATTGCCCTGGACAGGCTTTTGAAGCTTTACGGCCATCATTCGGCAAAGCAATTCGAGGAACAGCTGATTGAAAAAATGAAGCGGAAACAGCGTGACCGAAGGGAACATATCGGGCATGATTTTGAATGAGCAAAGAAAATTGTATTGTTGATTGATTCTTAAATCCGCATGGGGCGGATTTAGGGAACCTTCGGTTTATGAAAACATCACGATATATCGGGATGGGGAATAATCCTAAGTGGCCGCCACAAGCGTGCCTTTGCGCCTGAGGCGCACCATCACCGGAGGTGGTGGTTGATTACTCAAAGATTGGACCCGGTCATGAAAAATCAAAAGCCAGAAATGATTGTCGGTCTCACGGTTACGATTGCCCTGCTTATTCTCATTTTCGGGCTTATCTGGGGGAAGGGCATGAATCTCTTTTCGAACCGCTCCTTTTTGCGGGCCCGTTTTCATCATGTGGCAGGGCTTGAAAGCGGGGACCCGGTCATGATTCGGGGAATCGAAAAAGGAGAAGTAAACAAGGTCGAGCTGCATGGAGACCATGTCGAAGTCATATTCTGGATTGATGCCGCTGTCCCGCTTTATTCCGACATCGCTGTTGTAATTGAAAGCCGGGAGCTGATGGGAGGGAAGCAGATCAGTCTGTTCCCCGGAACAAGCGGAAAGCCATTGGATACATCCGCGGTTCTCACAGGAATCGTGCAGGGAGACGTGCTTGCAATGATGGCAAAAGCCGAAAATATGATCATCAAGATGGATTCATTGTTTTACACGATAAATCAGGTGGTCGATCCGGAGCACGTTCATCAGGTTTTGGTCAATCTGGAGACAATGACAACGGATCTCGGAGAAATGATTCATGCAAGCAAACCGCGGTTTCAGACCGCAGTGGCCCGGATGGATACAATATCCAGACGTTTAAACGACGACTTGCCATGGCATCATATGAAAAGAATGCTGGTAACACTGGACAGCACTTCGGGGCTTTTACATCAATTTTCCATCCGTATGCAGAACCGGGAAAGCACGCTGGGTCGAATGCTTGAGGATGACATGCTCTATGACCAGGTGCTGCATACCTCAATCAGACTCGATTCGCTGTTACAGGATATCAGGGAAAATCCGAAGCGTTATTTGCATGTATCACTGTTTTAATGATTTTACGGAAGCACAAACAGCCTTTTTAAAAGACGGGATAAGAGTATGTTCAGAAAAACCATTCTGCCTTTGCTGGTTCTGTTCAGCGGATTGTCCGCCGGATCGGAGTCCATCACGTGGTTGACACCCCGCATTGTCGATCTCGGACGCATGAAAGAAGGCACCAATGCGGAAGGGGAAATCCGGTTTGTCAATACAGGCAACGGGGATATACGTATTCTCGATTTGCGGCCGGGATGCGGATGCACGGTGGCTGATATAACAAAGACGGTGTATGCACCCGGGGATACGGCTGTAGTGACTTTTGTGTTGAATACCAGGCATTTATCAGGTGTTGTCCGTAAATCCATCACCATAAACTGGGATGACGGAGAATCCCGATCCAAGGTATTGGTGATACAGGCGAACGTCTACCAGGAACTGGATGTACAGCCCCGGTATTTGAATGTGGCGCGCAAGGCAAAGGAAACAGCAGATCCTCTTATTGAATTGCTGATCCTGAAAAACAATTCAGAAAAAAAGATCCATATCAGGAATGTGTCTGTGGACAAGAACGGAATTGAGGTGGCACCGGCGGCCTTCTCACTGGAGCCCGGTGAGGAAAAGGGGATTCGTGTTACCATTACAAATGATGTGGCCGAGCGGGTGACCGGCTTCATTGTTATTGAGACAGATTGCGAATCAAGATCCAAAATCAATGTTCCCCTTTTTATCCATGTCGAGGGTGTATGAATGATACCCTGGCGCCGCATGATCCTTGTATCTGCCGTATGTCTGATAACCGGTCTTTTCTCAAATATCTGGCTTCCCAGGGGGATCCCTCCGAATGTTTTGTTCCGGAGTGCAGGCAAGTCGGCTTCCGTGGTCACGTTCTTATCCGCGGAGTCTGCATATGTGCTGTATCAAAACAGGAGCAGTCAGTTTATCGATGTCCGGCCGGCCGAGGAATTCAGCATTGATCATATTCCACACGCCGTTAGCTGGCCCGTATCTGATATTCTGAATCGTCCTGAACAGATGAAATCGCTGGATGAAAAAAGCCGGATTGTTATATACGATTTTTCTGCGGAAAGTCCGAACAGTCATGTAGTGGCCAGGCTGGCAAGAGATTTTGGTATTGAGAATGTTTATGTTCTTTTTGGCGGTTTTTCGGAATGGCTGCAATATGGATTCCCCACAGAAGGAAATTCAGGATTGTCATGAAAGGATTTCGTTCAGCCATTGTACTCGTTCTGAGATTCGGCTTCGGCAGCCTGCTGATTTATGCCAGTGTGAATAAAATTATCAATCCCATTGCCTTTGCCTATGATATAGAAAACTACCGGATCGCGGGGTCTTTCCTTTCACGCCTGGCAGCTGTATGGCTGCCGTATGTGGAAATGTCGGTCGGCCTGATGATGATCACAGGGATCTGGTTGGAAACCGCTTTGTATATGAATATGTTTCTGATGTGGGTTTTTTTAATCATGGTTTTACAGGCATATATTCGCGGTCTGGATATCGTCTGTGGTTGTTTTTCCAATGAAAGCAAAGTCGATGCAGTAAAAATCCTGGAGAATATCTTTTTGGCATTATCGGGAACCGGACTGGTATGGCTGAGGACCCGGTCTGATGTGAAACATTAGATCCTGACAGATATGGTTTTTGGAAAACGGGTTTTGCAGCTCAAATAAAGGCCAGGCAGGGATTCTGTCCGGCCTGTTTTATTCCACAGACCGGAACGTATTCAAACAAAGCACCGGGGGATGATCCAATGGATACCATGAAAGCGCTGGTCAAACGGGAAGCACGAAAAGGATTATGGATAGAGGAGGTTCCGGTTCCTTCTTTTGGCAACAATGATTTGATGGTGAAAATAAGAAAAACAGCCATTTGCGGCACGGATCTGCATATTTACAATTGGGATGACTGGGCCAAGCATACCATTCATGTTCCACAGATCATCGGTCATGAATTTGTTGGAGAGATCGTGGACAAGGGGGCGGATGTGTCAGGATTCCGGACAGGAGAGCGGGTGTCCGGCGAGGGGCACATTGTATGCGGTGTCTGCAGAAGCTGCCGGGCGGGGCGCCGTCATTTATGCACCAATGCCGTCGGCATAGGGGTGAACCGGGACGGATGTTTTGCTGAATACCTGGTTCTGCCGGCATCCAATGCCTGGCATGTCCATGATTCCATACCGGATGATATTGCCGCTTATTTTGATCCATTTGGAAATGCAACCCATACAGCCCTGTCTTTTAATCTTGTGGGAGAGGATGTGCTGATTACCGGGGCAGGCCCGATAGGCATCATGGCCGTGGCCATTGCCAAACATGTTGGTGCCCGCAACGTGGTGATTACTGATATCAACGACTTTCGTCTTAAACTGGCTCTGAAAATGGGAGCCACGCGTGCACTGAATGTATCTGAACAAACCATTAAGAATTGTGTCCGGGAACTGGACATGATCGGTTTTGATATCGGCATGGAAATGTCGGGTAACGGCAATGCCTTTGAATCCATGCTGGAAAATATGCATCATGGTGGCCGAATCGCTCTTCTTGGTATTTTACCCGAAAGCACAAAAATTGACTGGGAGCAGATTATTTTCAAAGGTCTGGTAATCAAGGGAATTTATGGACGGGAAATATGGGAAACGTGGTATAAAATGCATATGATGCTCCAGAGTGGTCTGGACATATCACCTGTACTTACCCACCGGTTTCATTTCAGCGAGTTTCAGAAAGGATTTGACGTCATGAATTCCGGTCAATGTGGTAAAGTCATTTTGGAGATGGAATAATAAATTTGCTGTCAAATGGTTTCCTCATAGAAATACAAAACGAGGTGTGATCATGTTCGGATCCATCAAAGAAGACCTCGAAGCCCGTATTGAATCCATTCGGGATGCCGGGCTGTACAAGAAAGAGCGTGTTATTGCAGGACCGCAAGGAGTTGAAATCCAGGTGAAGGATCGGAAGGTACTGAACTTCTGTGCCAACAACTATCTGGGACTGTCCAATCACCCGAAAGTTATTCAGGCGGCCCACCGGGCGCTTGATGAATGGGGTTTCGGTATGTCATCAGTACGGTTTATCTGCGGCACCCAGTCAGTGCATAAACAGCTGGAAGCCAAAATGTCGACGTTCCTGGGTACCGATGATACGATTTTATACGCGGCATGCTTTGACGCCAATGGCGGGGTTTTCGAGCCTTTTCTGGATCAGGATTGCGCTGTTTTAACCGATTCACTGAATCATGCATCGATCATAGACGGTATTCGGCTGACCAAAGCAAGGCGTCAGATATACCGGCATGCGGATCTGTCGGATCTGGAACAGAAGCTGAAGGAAGCCTCTGATGCGAAATACAGGATGATCGCCACGGACGGTGTTTTTTCTATGGATGGGGATATGGCCCCGCTGAAGGGTATTTGTGATCTTGCCGACCGGTATGATGCATTGGTCCTGGTGGATGACAGTCATGCAACGGGATTCGTTGGCAAATCCGGACGTGGAACGGCCGAATTTTTTCAGGTTACAGGCCGAGTCGACCTGATCACGACCACTTTTGGCAAAGCCCTTGGCGGCGCCTCCGGTGGATGTGTGTCGGGACGCGGGGCCCTGATTGAGTTTTTACGTCAGAAAAGCCGTCCGTATCTGTTTTCGAACACGCTGTCCCCCGTTGTTGCCGGTACCAGTCTTACTGTGCTGGACATGCTGTCCGGAACAACGGAATTGCGGGATCAGCTCGAAAAAAACACGCGGTTTTTCAGAAACCGTCTGAAAGATGCGGGATTTGATATCCGTCCGGGGGAGCACCCCATTGTCCCCATCATGCTGTATGAAGAAAGGCTGGCTGGGGAGATGGCCGGCCGGCTTCTCAACGAAGGCATATACGTGGTTGGATTCAGCCATCCTGTTGTCCCGAAAGGTCAGGCACGCATCCGGGTACAGATTTCAGCGGCGCATGAACAATCCCATCTGGATCAGGCTGCGGAAGCTTTTGAGAATGTGGGGAAGGCGCTCGGTGTGATAAAATAAACGGATGTCCGGACAGGACGGACCGCATACGGTGAAATTTCACAATGACGGATATTCATTTTTAAATGACTGCGATGCCAGCCTGAATTCCATTTGATTCGCGGTTTCCGGATGTCTGTATTTGTGCACGAGACAGAAAAAATACAAACCAGGGGAATGATATGAATTGCATGAATTACAAAATAATGCATCTGGGAAAATACTTAAAGGATGCCTGTCTGCGCGGGCTTCCTCTGCTGATCCTGCTGGGCAGCGCCCTTCTTTATGGGAAAAACACCCTGTGGCAGGTTTCATCCGGGGATAACAGTATTTTTATTCTCGGGTCGATTCATCTGATGAAGGAGGACAGCTATCCGCTTGGTGATGCTATTGATACGGTATTTCAGAAGTCGGAAGTTCTGGTGATGGAACTCGATCCGGACAGCGCCGGATCATCCCGGATTCAAGCCATGATGATGTTAAAAGGAATGCTCCCCGGCAATCAGACACTGAGGGATATGCTGCCAGAAGTGATTTATAAACGAGCTGTTGTGGAAGCCGGGAATCTGGGACTGCCCATAGATGCATGCCAGAAATTCAGGCCGTGGTTTTTTGCGGTGACATTGTCTGCATTGAAATTGCAGCAGATGGGATTTGATGCATCTCACGGTGTGGACCGTTACTTTTTTGAGAAAGCAAAAAAGCGCAATATGGAAGTGTTGCCTCTTGAATCGTATGCATTTCAGCTGAATCTTTTTAACGAACTGCCGGACAGCCTTGAGGCGGATTTGGTGCTTCAGACGATGGATGATTTGGAAATCATGGAAACCGAAATGGAACAGATGGTGGATGCCTGGAAACGCGGCAATGTTTCCAAACTTGAAGAAATCATGACGGAGAGTTTTCAGGAGTATCCTGCGCTGTATCAGGCGTTCCTGGTTAAAAGGAACCTGGCCTGGACAGACAAGATTGCCCGGTTCCTTGAACAGGGAAATCGTTATTTTCTGGTTGTGGGCGCCGGACATTTGATAGGACCGGAGAGTGTGATTGATATGCTTGAGCAAAGAGGATATGCTGTCCGGCAATTGTAACTCGGGAGAGACAGATGAAAAGAAAATCCAGGAAACGGGTTGGCATATTAACCGGCGGCGGTGATTGCCCCGGCTTGAATGCCGTAATTCGCAGCGTGACCAAAGCGGCCATCGGCACGTATGATATGGAAGTCATCGGGATTGTGGACGGGTTTGAAGGGCTGATCCTCAGAAAAACCAGATCCCTGCGTTGGTCGGATGTGTCCGGGATTTTGATGCAGGGGGGAACCATTCTCGGCACCTCGAACCGTGCCAATCCATTCAAATGGGCCGAAGAAAAAAACGGCAAAGCAGAATTTTCAGACGTTTCGGATCAGGTGGTGGATTATATCGGTGAGCTGGGTCTGGATGTGCTGGTTTGTATCGGCGGAGACGGCACCATGAGTATTGCCCACAAGCTGAGTGAAAAGGGAATCTGCATCGTGGGGGTGCCCAAAACCATTGATAACGATATTGTCGGAACAGATGTGACATTCGGATTTGACTCGGCGGTCACCACTGCAACGGAGGCCGTTGATAAAATACATACAACAGCCATGTCGCATCACCGAGTGATGATCGTGGAGGTTATGGGTCGCTATGCGGGCTGGCTGGCCCTGCACGCTGGTATTGCCGGCGGCGGTGATATCCTGCTGATTCCCGAGATCCCCTACCGGCTTGATTCCATTGTGGATGTGGTCGTTCGTCGCAGCCACATCGGACGCCGGTTCAGTATTGTTGTGGTGTCCGAGGGAGCGAAACCGGTCGGTGGCGAAATGGTTGTAAAGAGACGGGTGGAAACCAGTACCGATCCTGTCCGGCTTGGGGGTATTGGTCATAGGCTTGCCGAAAGTATTGAATCCAGGACTGGATTGGAAACACGCGTCACAATTCTGGGGCATTTGCAGCGGGGTGGTACGCCAACCGCATTTGACAGGGTGCTGGCATCGCGATACGGCGTCAAAGCGGCGGAACTCTGCAGCCGTCAGCAGGGGCATATGATGGTTGCGTTGCGGGGAAGCGATGTGACCAGTGTCCCCATCAGCGATGTGGGCGGCAAAACACGACTTGTTGATCCGGAAAATTCCCTAATCAGGGTTGCCCGGGATGTCGGGACATGCATGGGGGATTAAATGGTTCATTATCAACAAAGCGTATAAAATGGAAAAGCCCCATTCCGGAAAGGAGTGGGGCTTTACGGTTTCGGTCACCGGTACGGTTATGCTTTTTTAACATTGGAAGCCTGAAGACCCTTGGGGCCTTCGACGATATCAAACTCCACTTTTTCGCCCTCTTCCAAAGTTTTGAAGCCGTCTCCTTCGATGGCACTGTAGTGTACGAAGACGTCCTCGCCTTCTTCACGTTCAATGAAACCAAAGCCTTTGGTCCGGTTAAACCATTTGACCGTTCCGCTTTCCATGTTTCACCTCTCCTGTTGAGATTGAACCTTGTACAACCAGATTCTCGCCTTTTCGAAATTCCATCGCTTCGAAAAATCTCAACGATACATAACCTCATTGGCTGAAGCAAACAACCTCAACAACAAGAGGTTCATCTAAAAGGCCAAGAAAAGATGTTGTACACCGCATTATTCACGAATATACAATCCAACCCATAGAAAAGCAAGCCATTTTTTATCTCCGTCATCCTGTTTGGCGTCTTCTGGCAAAGAATGAAAAATGGTGTTTTCAGGGATATCATCGTGCATTTTGTTCCTCTTGCTTGATTTTATCGTGTGTGAAATGTATTTTATTATGAATCAAACTCATTGAAAACGGGACAACCCATGAATGAAAAGAAAAAGAAAGACAAGCGGGAAGCCGATATATCGGTTAATGAAAGTGTGATGAGTTCGGACAGGCAGAAGGCCCTGAAAAATCTGGATCGGTTAAACAGACATCATGTGCATGCTGTCGATATTCTCGGATCCATCGGCTCGGGGAAAACAACACTTATACAGCAGCTGGTCAGGCATCTGAGCAGCACATACCGTGTGGCATCCATTGCCGGTGACCTGACCACAACCATCGATGCGGACCGAATCAGAGAAGCCGGTGGTGATGTGGTACAGATCAACACAGGCGGGGAGTGTCATCTCAGCGCATCATCCGTTCATACCATCCTGGAACACATGAATCTGGATGAACTGGACCTGCTCTTTATCGAAAATGTCGGGAATCTGATCTGCCCGAGCAGTTTTCCTTTGGGAACGCATCAGAGAATGGTTGTGGTGTCTACTACGGAAGGGCCGTATATGATTGTCAAACATCCCTATATTTTTATGGATGCATCGGTCGTGGTCATTAATAAAATGGATTTGGCAGATATCATGGAAGTGGATCTGAAATCACTTGAATCCGATGCCATACATATCAAGCCGGATCTGAAGGTGGTGTTCACGAATGCACGGACCGGACAGGGGATACCGGACCTGATAAAGGCACTCGATATTGGGGTGAAATGAATGCATGAAGCCAGTATTGCAGACAGTATTATCCACACTGTTCTTGACAAGGCCCGTGAGCAAAATGCCGTCCGTGTGATCACTGTTGAGATTGAACTGGGTGAATGGATGTTCCTGAATCCGGAACAGCTTTCTTTCTGGATCAACGCGGGATTTCATCGGACAATGGCTGAAGGTGCAAAGATCCGCTTCAGGCAGATTCCAGGTAAGGCCCGGTGTGCTTCCTGCGGATATGAGGGGCCGCTGCAGGAGGCGAATGATCCGGCTTATCACATGAAAATGCCGATGCTTGCGTGTCCGGTCTGCCGAGAGGGAGGGCTCGAGATCAGACAGGGTCGGGATGTTTGTATCAGAAGTATAAAAATCAAGCGATAATGTACGCGATATAATGCATGGTGCCTGTTTTAGCCTGAAACGGGCCGGTTCATTTATCCGGAATCGCCGGATTTTCAGGCGCCAGCTTCATAACAAGCATATCAAAAGAACCGGCGCCCGCTGAATTGGTCTGTCCCGCTGCAATCCATTCACCGTTGCTTGTCATTGTGATATCGCTGATCCAGTCAAACCCCCTGAGAGGGATGATGGTTTTTTTGACCGGTCGACCCTCTGAATCGGTTTCTATGAGCATGATATCGTTGTTGTTGTCCATCGATTTGGTGACGCCGCAGAGAAGGAGGCGGTCACCGGTCATGCGGGCCACGGCCGTTCCATAATCATAAAAGGGGTGATTTCCGTATGAATGTGACCAGATCGGTTGACCGGCGGCATCCATTTCGGTCATGTGCATATCCATGATATCGCGTGAGTCCGTATAACCGACGAGAACCAGTCCGCCATCCGGCGTTATGATCCCGTTGGTACACCAATCAAAACCATGACCGGTTTTTTCATTTGTTCCGTGAGTTTTTGACCAGAGCATGGTCCCTTCTGAATCGGTCCGTATCAAATAAAAATCATTGTTGCCCCTGCCAAAGGATCCGGTTGTTGCGCTGATCAAATATCCACCGTTCTCTGCGGGATAGATCCTGTTTGGGATTTCAGAGCGGTCCCCGCCGTAGGTGCGGTACCAGCGCTCCTCACCATTCCGGTCGGTGTGAAGAAGAAAGATGTTTTCTTCCCCTTCACCATCCGGCGACCGGGTATAACCGCATATGGTATATCCATCTCTGGTTTCTATGACGGAGGTGCCGACATCGAGGCCTTTTCCGCCGTACGTTCTGGTACCGATTTCCTGTCCCAGTTCGTCCAGTTTGACCAGGAGTACGTCTCTGGAGCCAGTTTCGGCGGACACCGTATATCCGGTTATAAGATACCCTTCTTCAATGGCCGTGCATCCAAAACCGTAATCGTTTCCCGGACCGCCGTAAAGGCTGGTCCATTCGAGTTCCCCGCCGGCACTGATTTTCAGTACCAGGCAATCGGCGTCTTTCCCCTTGGTAGAGAATGTATATCCCGTTACGACAACACCACCGTCCATGGTGCGGCACAAGGCAGCGGCTCCGTCTGCCTCCGTACTCCCGAAGGTTCTGGCCCAGGCAATGCTGCTGTCTGAAACGGCAATATCCGATGATTGAATGACCACTTTTTTCCATACAGAGGATTGATTCAACTGTGTTTGATTTTCGAGTGCGGTTACAATGGCCATGGAATTCATTTGATTATAGTAGAGACCCCGGGCACTGGTGACGATATTCCCGTCTGTTTCAGGCGGATGATCATTTCCCAGGAAACGGGCGCCCGCCTTTTCATACTCTTCACGAAAGCGGGGACTTCCCACCAACCGCCTGCCCCGGATAATATCTGCGGCAGCGAGCACACGTACCCCGGCGCATGTGGCATATATGATTTTTCCTGTTTCAGCCGCTTCCCTGATCAGGCCGAGGGCGAGCGGACTTTTCATGAGATCCCCGAATGCATCAGGGACCGGAAAATAACTGCCAGAACCGGGGGGAATGATGATGCAGTCATATGCGGGAACGGCCGTATCCTCTTTGAGCACGATATCGGGGGTCAGGGGCGGTATGTTTATCAGCTTTCGAACGGCCGGACAGGGATGGATGGTATCGCTGAGCCCGGCAGTGAAGATGTGCCATCCGTCCAATTCCAGGGCATCTTTCAGGAGAAAATAGTTCAGCCCGTAGTTGTCTCCCGCCAGGATCAGGGCATGAACCTCGCCGGAGCCGGATTTTTTTCCGGCACAGCACATCTGAATGATGATCAGAGATGACAGCAATAATAGCAGAAAGCGTTGAAAGCGTTTCATAAAGCCAATCCTTTTTTTGATGCAATACGGTCCCACCGGCTTCCCAGGGCGATGATATAAAACAGATAAAAGTTCCCTTTCAATGTATGGAATGAGAGGCCGCTTTTCAATGAAAAAGTGTGTTAAAATTGAGAAATCAGTTGCGATACAGGGATGGATTATTTAATTTTCGTGAAACATGAAACGAATGTCACCGGTTGAAACGGAACGGACATGTACCGGACTTTTTTAAAAAATCCGCATTTCACGATTATTCTGGCAGGCATGTTCATCATCGCCGGTACCGTGTGGTTTTCCGCCGATCGCAGTATGGATGATGCCGTGCTGGGGCTGCTTTACAGACTGAGGGGGCCGCGGCCGCCTGCTTCGGAGTTTGTATTGATTTATCTTGGAGATGAAGATATTGAAGCCATGGGGGGCTGGCCACTGACCAGAGATTATTACGGCTATATGATTCATGTGCTGAATGAACAGGGTGCCCGTGTTATCGGACTGGATATGCGTTTTGACAACGTCCATCCGCATTACCCGGAATATGACCGTCTTCTTGCCGGGTTTTTCAGATCGTCGCGGAATGTTTGCCTGCCGCTGGTGCTGATGAAAACAGCCGAGCAGAAAGAGTCGCCGGAGAAGCATTGGCCGGAAAATATAACGGAGGCAGAGCGCGTTTTGAATCAGCACCCCATGTTTGCAGGGGTGGCGGCGGCTCTGGGTTTCAGCAACCTCGGTCAAAACCGGTCTTTTCATAGCGTACCACTGATGATGGTTTGTCAGGACAGTGCCTATTTTTCCTACGGTCTCGAGCTGTCCCGTGTTTTTCTGAAAGGTGACAGGATTGATGTAACACCATCCCGTTTGAATATTGTCCGGTCTGACAGTGTGATCCGTTCCATACCGGTGGATTCCAGGGCAAATATGGCGCTCAATCATTTTGGCGGGATCGGGGATATTGCCAGCTACAGCCTGCTTGATGTGCTGCAATCTTACGATCGTTCACCGGATTCATTGAATTTTAAAAACAAACTTGTACTGATCGCTCTCACAGCGTCATCGTTGCCGGTACTGAAAACATCCCCATTTTCCGATCAGTTTCCCGCGTCTCTCGTTCATCTCACAGCGGCCGAGAATATCATCCATCAGAAGTGGTTGAGGCATTTGTCACCGGCGCTTCGGGGGGGATTGCTGCTGATCCTGCTTTTTCTTTTTTTGATGCCCTGGAAAATGGGTGCCATTCATCGTGCCATACCGCTCACCTTTTGCGTGTTGATATTATATATGACCATTGGTTTCTGGTTGTTTGTTCAGTTTTACCTGATCCTGCCATATTCTGTCCCGGTCATGCTGGCTGTACTGCCCGCCCTGGTATACGGTATCGGCGCGTTTCGGATGTCACGGATGCATTCTGAAGAGAATGTTTTATTGAACCGTGAAATTCAGGCCAAGAAAAAGCAGCTGGAAGATGCGGAAATCAAGCTGCAGGAGGCGGAAGACCGGCTGAAAAGGGAGCTGGAAGAAAAGAAAGCCCTGACAGAGAAAACGAAATCACTGGCTGACCAGAACCGGGCAACGGTCCGGAAACTGGAAAAACATCTCCTGGATATGAAAGCGACAGGGAGCGAGAAGCCGTCGACGGTCCGGAAGTATGGTAACATTGTGCACGGCCCCGGCAGTAAAATGGAAACAGTGCTGTCCCTGATTGAAACGCTGGGTGCCGATGATATACCGGTCCTCATACTGGGTGAAACCGGGACAGGAAAGGAACTGGTGGCCAAAGCCATTCATCAGGCCAGTCCCCGTAAAAGGGCACCATTTGTGGCTGTCAACTGCGGTGCACTTTCCGAGACACTTCTTGAGAGTGAACTTTTTGGTCATGAAAAAGGCAGCTTTACAGGTGCCCTTTCGCGGCGACGGGGGCGTTTTGAGATGGCCAGCGGGGGAACCATATTTCTGGATGAAATTACAGAAACTTCACAGGCATTTCAGTCACGGCTGCTTCGTGTGCTCCAGGATGGCGCGGTTGAGCGACTGGGCAGTGAACAGCCCATTCGTGTCAACGTCCGTGTCGTGGCCGCCACCAACAGGGATATCAAGGAGCAAGTGCACAGGAGCAATTTCAGGTCCGATCTGTTCTATCGTCTTAACGGTTTTTCGATGAAGCTTCCGCCACTGAGAGACCGCCCGGGAGACATTCCCGTTCTTGCGAACCATTTTATCAACAGATATTCTGATGGCGAAAATATCCGGATATCAGAAGAAGCCATGCAGCGGATCGGTGATTATTCATGGCCGGGGAATGTCAGAGAGATGGAAAATACCATCCGCCGCGCTGTTCTCCTGGCACGGAGCAGGTCCAGTGGCCTGATCCGCCTCAACGATCTTCCGGAGGAAATACGGAAAGAGACGGCATATTCGGATCTGAGCCTGGCATATCAGCCTGTTGAGAATCAGATCCTGGAGCTGTTGCGGGCATTGAAATTTTCTCGCTCTGCAATCGGTGAAACGGCACGTGCCCTGGGCAACAGGGATCGCGGTACCGTTACAGAATACTTTCGCGGCATTTGCTTTAAGACCCTTGCCGGGTGTGAATTCGATGTCGGTCAGGCTGCCCGTCAGGTAGCAGGCGCGGATGATGACCGCGTGATTCAGGCTGTGAAAAAGAAAATTCGAGAATATCTGAAAAATCTCCGGCCATTCATACCAGGAGACGGTGATCCAGTCTCTGATGAGGATGAAATGCCGTTACCCTACAGGGGATTGCCCAAAAAATTTCACCCGTTTTTAAAAGAAGTGATATGCCATTTGAGCAAGAATAAGTAGTATTTTTCCATTACAGAATCCATTTCTTATGTTTTTGCCCGCATAATTTTTATTCCGGAAGCCGGTCTTTCGCACCGGAATTCTGCGGAAAAACTCCGCACTTCCCCGTTTTCACGTCGGATGAACATATTCTGATCACCCTTGCCAATTCTTTGTATTTCATTTATTTGAATCCAATTTTTATAACTGGCACTGCCTTTGCCTGAAAAGGTGTATGAAATATGCTGTGCAATACATGAAAGTGGAGCGCGAAAAAATGGCGGACCGGAATTCTGATCGGATGAGACGGTGGGTGTGTTCGGAACTTTGCCGGATATGTATGATACTGCTTTTTCTGATTTCCGGAGCTGCGTGCTGTATATACGGACAGGAAGACACCGATACAGGCCGGATTCAGGGCCGGGTGATGGATAAAGGAAGATACAAACCGCTTTCCGGAGTACTGGTTGAAATGGAGGCATCTTCCATGGGATGTGTAACGGATCTGGATGGTTGTTTCCGAATCGATCATGTGCCGGAAGGGAATTATCGGATCAGGATGTCTCTGAAAGGATATCAACGGATGCTGATTGATGACCTTTCTGTGATTCGTGGGCAGATTACATTCAGAACCGTTGAAATGAAATCCAGGACCGCCGAAAATGAAGAAAAGACGGCCAGGCGGCCGGCTGTAAAAATTCTTGGACAATGAATCAGAATCCATTAAATTAAGGAGGCAACAAATGAAGAGATGCATTTTCATTATCGGGGCGGTTATGATTGCAACATCCCTGAGCGCAAATCCGTATTATTCCAAGGCAACGGGGATTATACTGCGGGGATCCTATTGGCAGACAGATTCGGACGGATCAACGGTTTCGGTCCATAATCGCGGTTTTTCCAGCTCGGTGGATATCGACAGTTACGGAGGATCCATCACTTTTTTTTCACGCACGAGCGACCGTATATTTGTTGAATGCAGTCTGGGCGGATCCGCCAGGGTGCATACCGTTGGCACATCGTTTTTTGATGAGGAAGTCAACGTGGACGGTATCGCTCCCTTTGTGTTCGGCATCCAGTATATTTTGCTTTCCGGTGAAACGCACAGCGCGATGCAGCCCTATCTGGTCGGCGGTGGCGGCCCTTACTGGGAGTCCCTGGTTACAGTCAATGAGCAGGGGCTGTTTGATGAGGAAGTATCGATACACACCAGGCTTTATCCGGGTGTATATCTGGGCGGAGGCACCCATTTCATGGCCTCGAACACATTTTTTCTCAATTTTGACATGCGCTATCATTTTGTTAATTTTGATCCGGGCCAGCGTCACAGCGGATTTCAGTTCAGTATGGGGTTCGGATTTATCTGGGGCAGTTATTCATCCTGATCCAATAGAAGGCCATGGTGATGAAACGGTTTTTCGTCTTTTTTCTCATTTTGATGTTCTGTTTCCTGCCACTGAACGGGATTATGGGGCAGGGCATGGTCCGCAGCCGCGGTATCGGAATCCGGGGCGGATTCTGGAAGAGCCGGGGCGGCAATCTGGGGATTCACGTTTCCAGCGAGAACATGTTCAACACCAATGTTCATGTAAACGGTGTTGCCGGGTGTCTCTATTTTTTCTCCAGGCTGTATGACAACTGGTTTATGGAAGTACTCCTGGCCAGCAATGTGAATGTAGATGTGGAATCCAGTGGATTGTTCAATGACAATGTGAATGCCAATCTTCTGCTGCCTGTTCTGATCGGTATTCGCTATGATGTACTTCCGACACGCGTTTCCACCAATTTTCAGCCGTATGTGGCCGGCGGTGCCGGACCCTATATTCATATGCATTCCCAGGTGCGTGATGAATTCATGCAGAACACCGACATATCGGTTACGTCGGATATTGATATCGGATGTTTTCTCGGCACCGGGTTAAATGTGATTCTTCGCGACTGGCTGGCCTGGAACATGGATTTGAAATACCATCTGCTGGATGCCGACATGAATCATCCCTATTCGGGATTTGCCGCTCAGACGGGACTGTCTCTGATGTGGGGCAGGAAAAGGGAAATATTCCGTGTGAACGAAATCCGGGTCATTGTCAAGGATATTTATCCGGCGTATTATCAGTTTTACAGCATGGTGCCGCTGGCCCTGGTCACGGTTCAGAATACGGTCAGTTATCCGATTGAAGTGAATGTCAAATCTTCCATGAAACACTATTGCGAGGGTGTTCATGAAAGCGGATTCGTGGAAATTCCATGGGGTCAAACGCGTGATATCCCCGTTCATCTGGTGTTCGGGCCGCAGCTTCTGGAGTCATCCTACAGTGAACCGGCAGTGATGGAGCTGGAAATTGAGGCAAGAGCGGGCATTACCGCCACCAAAACCATGAACGCGCAGGTAACGGTGCATCCCAGAAATGCGTGGGACGGCGCCATTGACAAGCTCGGTTTCTTCATCACACCGGAAGCAGCGAATGTGATGTCGCTGGCGCGTAAACAGGCAGGAGTTCTTTCGGACAGCATAGTTACCATTCTTGAGAAGTTCGAACTCGGGCGGCAACTTTTTGATGAAATGCACCGGATGGGCATCCGGTATCAGCGGGACCCCAATATTCCGTTTTACCAGGACGACCGGGTTCAGTACGCGGAAACCACCATGCGGCTGGGATCAGGCGATTGCGACGATCTGGTGGTACTTTATGCGTCCCTGCTGGAAAGTCAGGGCATACGAACGGCATTTGTGGATGTCCGGGATCCCCAGAAATCCCAGGCGCATGTATACCTGATGTTTGACAGCGGTGTGCCTGCAGCACAATCCGGCCTGATCAGCAGCAATGAAAAGCGTTATGTTGTTCGCGATCTGGACAGGAACGGTCCCACAGTCTGGATTCCGGTGGAGGCCACCCTGATACCCGAAGGTTTTGAAGAGGCCTGGCAGAATGGTGCCATCCAGTACCTTCAGGAGGGCATTTTGCGTCACGGAATCGCAGAGGGATGGGTGAGGATTGTTGATGTGCAACAGTATTGAAAGGAATCATGTCATGAAGCGATTTGTATATATTATCGTAACGGTGATGCTGTTTTTGCATATGGTGTCAGCGGAAGGATCGGTGCGCATACAGAGGACGTCTGGCGATGTCCGTATCCGGCGGGGTCTGGATGAAAACTGGCTGATCGCCGGACCCGGTATCGTACTGGAAGACATTGATACTATATTGTCCGGGGAAGCCTCGGAAGCGGTGCTTCGGCTTCCGGACGGAAGCCGGTTCATACTGGGCGGGAATGCCATACTGGATGTGGGTGATCTCAGAGAGATAACGGAGCGGGAACTGCTGCTTTATCTGACGTCACTCAAGCTGCATGATATTCAACGAACAGGGGATATGCCGGCGATTCGTCTGGAAAATGTCAGTGTGGTCCGGGGGGAACAGAAATCAACCGGCCATGAACCGGAATCACAAACAGAGCCTTCTGCGCAGTACAGGCAGGAATTGAACGGCGCCAGAGCCCTTCACCGGCATCGCCTTCTTCCCAATGCCATCATCAAGTATTACAGTATTATGGAAAAATACCCGTCGGTCGGTCACGTTGCTGAAATTCATTTTGCCCTCGGCCAGGCGTTTGAAGCCATGAATGATACGGGACATGCGATGGATGCGTATCAACAGGCCATCGATACATCCGGCGACGGTGAAAAAACAGGCGGCCGGCGGGCTGAGCAAATGATCAGGGAAGCGGAGAAAGCCATTCAGCGTCTCAGACAACCGGACAACAATTAATCAGGAAAAGAGGGTTTAAATGGATACATACATCATGAAAAAAAAGAATTTGCGCAGAATGGCCGTGGTGATCGGACTTGTGTCTGTTCTGACCATGCAGTGCGATTTTTCAGACATGTGGGATGACGATCATGACGGAAAATACACAGCCACTGCGGCCTTCAATTACAGTATTCCCGCGGATGAACAGATAGGATTCAGCATCGCAGGAGTGAGTGGGGATATTCAAATTACAGGTACCGGAGATCAGTCGCGCGTGATTGTTCAGGGAGAGAGAATGGTTCGCGCAGACAGCCGGAGCCGTGCTGACGACGGTCTGGATGATCTTCAGGTGATGATCGAGAAGTCCGACACCCTGATCACTGTATATACCGATCAGCCGGAGTCTTCCGATAATGTGGAATACATTGTGAATTATCAGGTTGAAATGCCGGCGGCATGGATCTGTTTTGCGGGGAATGTTAACGGAGATTTTGTGATTGATTCACTGGATAATGACTGCACTGCAAACAACATTAACGGGGACATTTGGATCGGACATGTGAATGATGCCAACATCTATGCATCAGGGCTCAATGGTGATATCACATTTATTGATATTCATGGTAACGTTACAGCCCAGATTATCAACGGGGATATCGATGGTCAGATTTCCATCCCGTTAAACGGGGTGTGTCAGCTGACGATGGTGAACGGCGATATTGACCTCGAAATTCCGAAAGCAACCTCCGCCACACTGTCAGCCGCTGTGTCCAACGGAAATATCACATTAAATGATCTGGTTTTGAACAACCGTGTGGTCACACCCACCACGCTCACGGGGAGATTGGGAGAGGGCCGGGGCATTATACATCTGGCAGGAACCAACGGGAATATCAACATCGGCGGATATTGACAGGATGAAATCCGAACAAAAAAGGCCCTTTCCGGATATTCCGGGAAGGGCTTTTCTATGCCTTTTTTAACAGCATTTGGATCTGCAGCGGTGTGTCGATGCGATGCTGAACGATGTATCCGTTTTGATGGATTACTGGCAGGACATCCGATGTGCATCGCAAATACAGTCTGTGTCCAAGAAGGCAGCGCAGCCGGTTTTTCCAGTGCGGCGGAGAGCAAGTGACTAAAAAAAAAGCATCCGGTTTCAGAATAAAATGCACAGCCCTGAGAAAAACATCGAGATCAGGCATGTATTCGGTGATGCCGACAGCAGCAGCCAGTGTCACGGATTCCCGGCGGAACGGGAGGTTGCAGGCATTTCCCACAATACCGGAATGAACGGTGATGAAGTGCCGCAGTATGGACCGGATCATCGACCGGGATCTGTCAAATACAATCACGCGGGATTTTTTCGGATAAATCGACAGGGTTGTCCCGGCACCGGTTCCGATATCAAGAATTTGTTCCGGATTTTCCGGAAGCATTGACAGCAGATGTTTCAGACAAAGGATTTCCTGGGCCGTATACCTGCTGAGGAAAGGCAGGCGGCGGAGATGGTAATAGAAAGGCGCTTTTAAGTCCCACAAGGTGTTGAGATTTTTCATTACACTGGTTTGTGCCGGGAATTATGTCTGGGTGATTTGTACCATGAGTGACCGGATCAAACGGATCAGATGCGTTTTTGCCCGGGCGGCTGTTCCCTGAACATCCTGATGGGAAAGTTTTTGAGATGTCAGGCCTGTGGCAGGGTTTGCGATTGTCGAAATTCCAAGAACATGCAGCCCCATCTGTACGGCGGCGATGACTTCGGGAACTGTGGACATACACACCGCATCACCGCCCAGCATCTGCATCATCCGGACTTCGGCAGCAGTTTCATAACTGGCACCCATTGTTGCGATGAGAATTCCCTTTTTAAGCGGGATATTGTTCTTTTCTCCGATCTCCATGGCAAGCCGGATGAAATCCTTTGAATAGGGCTCGGACATGTCTGGGAATCGGGGGCCCAGTTTCGATATGGATTCACCGATCAGGGGATTGGTGCCCATCAGATTGATATGATCCGTAATAATCATCAGATCACCCGGCAGCAGGGATGGATTCAATCCCCCTGCAGCATTGGTTACAAGAAGATTTTGTATGCCGGACAGCGCCAGTACCCGCACCGGGAAAACCACCTGCTGAATGGGATATCCTTCATAGTAATGAACCCGTCCCTGAAGAATGACAAGGGGTGTTCCCTCCAGCTTTCCGATAATCAGCCGGCCCGGGTGACCATGCACAGTGGATACGGGCCAGTGGGGAATTTGCGTGGTTTGCAGCTCAACAGAGGCATGCATGGATTCGGCCAGTTCGCTCAGGCCCGATCCGAGTATCAAGGCCGTTTTGGGGAAAGATTCAGGGAGTTTGTCCTGAAGAAACCGGACAGCTTCGTCCAGATTTTTTTCATATTCGTTCATACGATGTCCAAATATATTTATTTGATCAGGCAAATACAAGCTGTTTCAGCGGATGACGACGTACGGAGGCACTTATAATATTTGAGGAGTTTGCTTGCGATTGTGTAGCATGTGTTTTATTTTACAGGAGGAATATCGGAAGCCGCATTTTTTCATGGGAAGGAAGCAGGTGCAGGCCGGATCTTTTAACATTTTTTCCGGGCAGAGGACGGATGCGTGACGGGACGAGACATTTCACGGCGTTTTTACTTCTGCTGCTCTTGATCTGCCGGTTGCAGGCCATGGACCGGCCGCGAATCGGTCTGGTGCTATCAGGTGGCGGCGCCCGGGGATTTGCGCACATCGGTGTTTTGAAAATGCTGGATTCTCTTCAGATCCCGGTGGATGTCATCGCCGGAACGAGTATGGGCGGCATTGCCGGCGCCCTCTATGCGGTGGGATACAGTGGTTTGGATCTGGAAGCGCTCTCATGCCGGACAGACTGGCAGGAAATATTCACAGACCAGCCTCCCCGTCGTATGCTGCCCTATTTTCAGAAAAAGGAAACAGGCCGGTATCAGATCGATTTTGGTGTCAGGCAGTTAAAACCGGTGACGCCCAGCGGCCTGATTTTCGGTCAGAAAGTATCATTGCTTTTTTCAAGCCTGGTATTTCCATATGAGCAGGTTCCGTCATTTGATTGCCTTCCATGCGCGTTTTCCTGTGTGGCAGTGGATTTACGGACAGGCAATGAGGTGATTCTGGATCACGGATCTCTGGCGAAAGCCATGCGGTCAACCATGGCCATTCCGACCATTTTCAGTCCGGTTCAATGGGGTGATTCCCTGCTTATTGACGGGGGCGTACTGAATAATCTGCCGGTGGATGTGGCCAGGGCCATGGGAGCGGACATCGTGATCGCGGTGGATGTGGGACCGTCTTTGTCCGAAAGAAAAAATGTGAATACGGTGTTCACCGTACTGGAACAATCCATCGCCATGCTGGGACGTGACCGATGGAAAGAAAATGTGAAGAAGGCGGATATTCTCATCACACCGGATCTGACGGGATACGGCATGGGTGATTTCGTGAATTCAAAGATCAGGGCCATTATTCAGCAGGGTGACAGGGCCGCCCGTAAACATGTTTCTGAATTAATGGATTTGAAAAATACCCATAATCTGCAGAAGCTGGAAGATCCCCTGGATCTGTGCTGTATGAATAAGAAACCGCTGATATTTGATGTCCAGATTACGGGGCAGACGACACTGCCGTTTTCTTATGTATATGATCAGATTGACCTCAAACCGGGGCAGCGGTTTGATGCCATGGCATTCCAGCGGCATATCGCCGCATTGAAAACCGGCGGTGTTTTCGAAGATGTACATTATCAGATTGTGGGCTTGTCCGATGATCTGATCCGTGTCCGTGTACGTGTAAAAGAGAAAACGAAGCCGGTTATTTTCGGCATATCCATCAGTGGGCAGAAGGAGATCCGTTTTGCAACCATTTACAGAATGCTGCGGCTCAAACCCAATGATCCTCTGGATATCGAAAATCTGAACCGGCATATTATGGAAATATACGCCCTCGGATATTTTGAGTCCATCGGATATGATATTGAACCGGTGACCGAGGGGAGTGTCCGGCTGGCCCTGACGGTTCAGGAACAGCCGCTTCGAAAATTGCGAATCGGCCTGCGTTATGACAGACGACACAAACTGGTTGTGGCTGCCAGTGTGCTGGTGACAACGCCGTTTATTCGCGGGCTGAGGATCGAGAATGAAATCCAGTT
>Ga0272441_10004667_pt1 | contig 24517 bp, 24 predicted proteins | sample SSMProp6N_FD_193582 | JGI IMG/M metagenome (GOLD analysis project Ga0272441, IMG submission 193582) | Marine sediment archaeal communities from Little Sippewissett salt marsh, Falmouth, MA, United States - SSM-Prop-6N | ecosystem: Environmental > Aquatic > Marine > Wetlands > Sediment ...
CGCGTATAGCGAAAGCATACAAAATATAACTATACCTGTTTTTTTCATTCGGGTTTTTCTCCCTTTAGGTATACTCCTTTTCTACTCGGTTAGTGCTTAAAAATTTTTCACATGATTGAATAGTTGCTTTTTGTCGATTATTCCCAAACGATGTAGTTCATGTAACTGGCAGCTGATTATGCAAAGCTTTTTTTGATTTCATCCAAGGAAAGAATTGGAACACTATTTGCTTTAAGAATCTTTTCAGCTTTATCCAAGTCATTAACCCTCAATATGACTGCAAGTTTTCCATCAATCAATACCGCCGACGAATAAGCATACTCAATGTTTAACCCTTCATCCGCAAGCATCTTAGCTATCTCAGAGACCTTGCCGCCTTCAGTTATCAGGATAGCTATCACTTCACTGTTCTTCTTCGACTTTGCGAGGATAAAATCCGAATCCTCCAAATCCTTTACAGCTCTTTCAGGGTCTTCAGTTATCATCCTGACTAACCCGAATTCTCCAGCATCCGCGATTGATAACGCAAAAATTTTCATCCGAAACTTGTCAATATGTTCGATTACTTCCGATAATGCACCCGGTCGGTTATCCAAAAAAACGCTGACTTGCTTTATTGGCATTCTAATCCTCAATTCATAGACGTTGCAAACAATATTTATATTTTCATATAGCTAACATTTCCTTCTTACTGTGGAGACCACAACTTTGCTTCGCTGTATTGATGTCTCAAAAGAGTTCGGAGGCCTTAAGGCATTAAAGGGCGTGAATTTCACAGTAAACAAGGGTGAAATCACGGGACTTGTGGGTCCTAACGGCTCTGGAAAATCAACCCTTCTGAATGTCATTAGTGGAGTTTACAAACCCGACTCGGGAAAAGTTGAATTCTTGAATGAGGACATCTCGAAGCTTCCTCCCCATCAAATATGCTACAGGGGAATAACGAAAACTTCTCAAACTGTCCAATCATTCCCCGACATGACTGCCCTACAAAATGTGCTACTCGGGGCACTTTTTGGCAGAAAAGCAGAAACAGACCCAACTGACCGAGCTACAGAACTTTTAGGTTTCGTGGGCTTAGACAAAGACAAGTTCAATATTCCAGCCAAAAAATTGAATGTTATAGAATTAAGGCGTGTTCAGCTTGCAAGAGCCTTAGCCACATCACCGAAACTGCTTCTGCTCGATGAACTTCTTACAGGCTTGACTCCGAAAGAAAGCGATGAAGCAATTGCTTTGGTGAAACGCATCAACAAACAGGGAGTAACTGTCCTCATAGTAGAGCATATTATGAGAGTTATTATGGGTCTGTGTGACAGTGTTGCCGTTCTTCATCATGGCGAAAAAATTTGTGAAGGAAAACCTAAAGACGTATGCAGTGATGAGAACGTGATAAAAGTGTATTTGGGCAAGAAATTCTCTTTTGATGAGGAAGTGTAATGCTAGAAGTCGAAAATGTTTCCGCAGGTTATGGTCTGATCCAAATACTTTGGAATGTCTCCTTCAAAATCAAAGAAAAAGAAATAGTCAGCATAATAGGTCCAAACGGCGCAGGCAAAACAACCCTTGTCAAGACAATCATGGGGCTACTGCCCGCAAAAAGTGGCACAATCAAGTTTAAAGGCGAACACGTTGAAAAGTTGCCACCCTACGAGATTGTGAAGAAAAAAATCAGTTTAATTCCTGAAGGAAGAGACATTTTTCCCAAGTTGACTGTTGAAGAAAACATGCTTTTGGGTGCTTACACGCTGAAAGACAAACAGCAGGTTAAGGAAACACAGGAACGTATTTACCAAATTTTTCCCGTTCTACAAAAGAAAAAGAAGGTGCTGGCTCAGACTCTCAGCGGCGGAGAACAGCAGATGCTTGTTATTGGCAGAAGTCTGATGTCAAACCCTAAACTCCTCATACTTGATGAGCCCTCCCTAGGTTTAGCCCCCATAATCGTAGCCAAGGTGCTCGATACCCTGCGGCAGATAAATGAAGAGGGCGTTGCTATCCTTCTGGTTGAACAGAACATCCGCGACTCCCTGAACATTGCCGACAGAGGCTACGTTCTGGAAGAAGGCAAGATTATATTAGAAGGGGAAGGCAGAGAACTTTTGTCAAATGACCACATAGTGGAAGTGTATTTAGGTCTTTAATTGGAGAGTCTACGATGGCTAATTTGTACTGGAACAAAAAAATCGAAACCATCCCCCGAAATGAACTAACAAAGCATCAGTTCAAGCTCCTCAAAAACCTCGTGAAATACTGTTACGACAATTCAAAGTTTTACCGCAACAAATTCAAAACCGCGGGAATAACACCCGATGACATAAAGACGCTGGATGATGCACAAAAGATTCCTTTCACATCCAAGTTTGATTTAAGAGACAACTATCCCTTCGGCATGGTAGCCGTTCCCCTTGCAGACATTGTTGAATTGCATGCATCAAGCGGAACAACAGGAAACCCTGTGGTTGGAGCATACACCCCAAACGACATGGATGTCTGGACAGAACTAATGGCACGTTCCCTCTACACGACAGGCATCAGAAAAGAGGACATAATGCACAACGCCTACGGCTACGGACTATTCACGGGCGGTCTAGGTTTCCATTACGGAGCCCAAAAAATTGGGACAACAGTTCTACCCATCAGCGGCGGAATGACAGAGCGGCAAATAAAACTCATGAAAGATTTGGGCTCCACAGTTTTGTGCTGCACTCCCAGTTATGCAATCTATCTTGCTGAAGCCATGGCTCAAGGAGGAGTCAACCCAAAAAAGGACCTTAAAATTAGGATGGGACTCTTTGGGGCAGAGCCATGGTCAGAGAAGATAAGGGAAAGAATCGAAGAAAAGCTCCAAATTGAAGCCTTTGACATTTATGGGTTGACTGAACTGTGTGGTCCAGGAGTTTCAGTAGAATGCAGTGAACATAGTGGTTTGCATATTTGGGAGGACCATTTCCTCATCGAAACTGTTGACCCCAAAACAGGTGAAGTGTTGCCTGCTGGAGAAGAAGGCGAACTTGTTTTTACGACACTCACGAAAACGGGGCTTCCGATTCTAAGGTTCAGAACCCGAGACATCTCAGTTATCACAACTGAAACATGTGCTTGTGGAAGAACTCACTCCAGAATGCTGAGGGTAACAGGAAGATCAGACGACATGCTGATAATAAGAGGCGTCAACGTGTTTCCCTCACAGATAGAATACGTAATAATGGGCTTTCCAGAACTGGAGGCACAATATCAGATAATTGTTGAAAGACCTGACGCCCTTGACGTTTTCACCATAAAAGCCGAATTAACCGAAGCAAGCATGAAGCTAAGCCAAAGCGAACTGCAAAAACTGAAGCTCAACATCAGACACAAAGTAAACAACGTAACAGGTATCTCGCCAATTGTCGAACTCGCAAAACCTGGCGAACTACCCAGAAGTGTCGGAAAAGCAAAACGGGTCTTGGACATGCGATCAGGCAAGATTTGAAGGCTTTGATGGCATGAACGCAAAGATTGCTGTTGACAAACCTAACAGTTTCCTTCTACTTAATGGCGACGAGGCAGTAGCAAGAGGTGCCGTAGAAGCAGGCGTTAATGTAGCAACAGCATACCCTGGAACTCCTTCCACAGAGATTCTTGAAACCATCGCTGAGGCAGCAAAAACTTTTGGAATATATGCAGAATGGAGCATCAACGAAATAGTTGCCATGGAGGTGGCTGCAGGCGCGTCAATGGCTGGCGTACGCTCTATCGTTTCCATGAAGCATGTTGGATTAAATGTTGCTGCTGACGCCGCAATGACTCTTGCCTACACTGGCGTTAAAGGCGGGATGGTTATTGCCATCTGTGATGACCCTGCGATGCATAGTAGCCAGAATGAACAGGACACACGATATTTTTCGCTTCACTCAGACATTCCTCTTCTGGATGCGGGCAATCCTCAAGAAGCCATGGATATGACCCGTGAAGCCTTCAAGATAAGTGAACGTCTTCAGTTGCCTGTGATTGTTCGGTTGACTACTCGTGTGGCTCATGGAAAAGGTCGTGTCAGAATCAGGAAGATTGCTGATGGTTGCCGAGATGCTGAGTTTGATAAGGATGGCTCAAGGTGGGTTATGGTTCCCTCCAATGCCATTAAACGGCATGCTGTTCTTAAGGAGAAACTGAAACAGGCAACACAGCTTGTCAACCACTCAGAATTCAATGTGATTGAGGACAATGGAAGCGACATCGGGATTGTAGGTAGCGGAATAGGCTACTATTACGCACGGTCAGTGCTGGATACAACCAAATTTTCTTGGCTGAAACTGGGCTTTGTCTATCCCTTTCCTAAGGAAGTGTTTGAGAAGTTTTCTTCCAAAGTCAAAAAGATAATTGTGGTTGAAGAACTAAAGCCATACATCGAAAACAACATCAAATTTTTGCATCCCGACATTCTTGGAAAAGCCAACACAAAGTTGAGTGATGTCGGCGAATTCACTCCCGACGTCATCAGAGACGCTTTTGTTGATTTGGGTTATTGCAAAAAGACTGAACTGCAAGCTGAGTTGGATTTGCCGTCTCGTCCTCCTATGCTGTGTCCAGGATGTCCCCACAGAGCATTCTATTATGCTCTGAACACCGTTAACCAATTTATTGACTGCAACCCCAAGAAATGTAATGGCTGTGTTGTATGCGAGTATGCCTGCTCTATGGAGAAGGAAGCAACCTTCAATCCCGTCAAATCAAGAATAAGGGCTGTACGGCTTGATACAGTATCTAATATGGCGCTGGCTTGCCGAGCATGTGAAGATGCGCCATGTGTTTCAGCCTGTCCAAAAGATGCCCTGAGGCAGTCAACCAACGATAGAAAAATAGTTGTTGATGAGGAAAAATGCGATGGATGTGGCTGGTGCATCGAAGCCTGCAAGTATGGTGCAATCACTCTACACCCAGAGACTTTGAAGGCGCTGGTGTGCGACATGTGTGATGGAGAGCCAGCGTGTATTCAATGGTGCCCAGAAAGTGCCCTGAGCCTCAAAGGCAGCAGCGAAGACAAAATCGTCACAGGAGATATCGGCTGCTACACCCTCGGATTCATGGCTCCCGTAAACACGGTTCAAAGTTGTCTCTGTATGGGTGCAGGCATTTCTCAGGCTGCAGGTATGGTTCATGCTGGGGTAAAGGACAAAGTTTTTGCGGTTATAGGCGACTCAACCTTCTTTCATGGTGGAATGCCTGGTTTACTCAATATTGCCTACAATAAATCGAATGTTTGCGTAATCATAATGGATAACAGCACTGTGGCAATGACTGGGCATCAGCCGACTCCTGGTTCTGGAAAGAATGCTTTAGGTGAACAAACAAAAATAATTGAGTTAGCTGATGTTGCTCGAAGTGTGGGAATCGAGAAGGTTGAAATTGTTGACCCCTACGATGTTGAAGCAACCAGAAAAGTCATAAAAGAAATTATGGATTACCGTGGGCCTTCTGTTATTATATCTCGGAGACCTTGTCCTCTTCTAGTCAAAAAGGGACCAAGAAGAGAGGTTTTGGAGAAATGTAACGCTTGTGGTGTGTGCGTTGAACAGTTTGGTTGCCCAGCAATTACCTTGACCTCTGAAAGTGCTGAAATTGACCCAGCCCTCTGTTATGGCTGTGGAGTCTGTGAAAAGATTTGTCCCTTTGATGCGATAAGGAGCATGTGACGGAATGGTGCTGAATATTATTTTTTCGGGCATAGGCGGGCAAGGCATCGTTGTTGCAAGTGACATCTTTTGTGAAGCTGCCCTCATTGACGGCTGGGACGTAGCGAAGGCGGAAGTTCATGGGATGGCTCAAAGGGGAGGTTCCATTGTTGCCCATGTTAGGGTTGGCGAAAAGGTTCAGGCTCCACTGATAGAGACTGGAAAAGCTGACGTGATACTAGGTTTTGAGTTGCTTGAAGCTGCAAGAGTTCTTCCCATGCTAAAGAAAGATGGAACAGTTATAGTGAACACCAAATATATTCAGCCTAGCACATCTGCTGCTGCATCAGCTAATTTGGATGCTGAAAAAATTTTAGGCATCATCAGAGCTAGGACAAAAAAAGTGTACGAAGTTGATGGAGTAGGCATCGCAACAAAGCTAGGAAACATTCTTGCAGTCAACACAGTCCTTCTTGGTGCCCTCTCAGCTATTCCAGAGAACCTTGTAACTCCCGAGTCCCTAGAGAAGGCTATCAGCGGCAGACTCAAGCAAAAATATGTGGGACTTAACCTAAACGCCTTCAAAATGGGCAGTAAACAAGTTAATTTGGGTTAATCTTATTAACACTTTATTTACAATACTTACGAACTTAGAGGAAAACTAAGATGGTAAATACTAAATTAGTTGCCGCAGTCGTTATCGTGATTGTTGCTATCGCCGCAGCCGTTGCTGTCTGGCAGTTTATGCCCGCATCTGATGAAACTATCAAAATCGGTCTCGTTGCCCCGCTTTCAATACCTGTAGGACAAGACATGAACAGAGCCGCCGAAATGGCAGCTGAAGAAATCAATGCTGCTGGCGGAATTTACGTTGAATCTTTAGGTAAGAGCCTTAATGTAGAAATTGTGGTCGCTGACACACAAAACGCAAATCCTGATGCTGCACGAACTGAGGTCACACGAGTTGTAGACCAAGGTGTTGACGTCCTTATTGGCGGATTCGGAAGTAGTGCTACCCTTGCAGGTCAAGTATACGCCATAGACCAAAGAGTTCCCTTTGTAATAACCGGTGCTTCCACACATCTTGTAACAAGAAGAGGATTTCTACCCGCTGATGATTCTCTGAAGATTGACGATGCTGAAGGAATGAGTTACATGTTCCACTACTGTACTACAACATACCACTACTCGAAAACAGTTGCACATTTCTTTGCTGAATCCATGAAACCAATGCTTGAGAGCGAATATGGCTTGACACGAAATCTTCGGCTTGCAGTCTTGTATCGTGACGATGCTTACGGTGGTGGAGTCTGGAAAGCAACCAAAGGCTTCATAGAAGATGACAACCTTCCAATCGACATTGTTGCTGAAGTAAAATATGATGTATCTAAAACAACCTTCCAAACAGAACTAACTACAGTTAAAAACGCTGAGCCTGATGCTGTATATGTTGTAGATTTCACAACAAACACTGCAGTCATCTACACACAAGGACAAACCGATGTTGGATTAAACAGCGTTTACATTGCAGTTGAATGCTGTGAAGAACCAGAATTCTACACTGCACTAGGCGAATATGGTGATCGTCAACTGCTAGAATCCAAATTTGCTTCTTACGCTGATGTAGATGGTGAATTCTACTTACCAATGATGGACACCTACGTTGCTGACTACCAAGCAAAGTATAATACAATTCCAGGAATGATGGGCGCTGACACATACGACGCATTCTATATCGTAAAAGACGCTATCATACGAGCAGGAACCCTAGAAAAGAGTGCAGTTAGAGATGCCATAGAAGATTGCAGTTTAGACCAGATGCTAATCATAACTGATACAGGCAAAATCGAATTCGGCACAAGTGAAGACAACTACCATGAAATTGCGCCATTCACTTTTGTGGAACAGCTATATTACGATGAAACTGTTGGCGAGTGCAGACCAAAGGTAATCTGGCCTGCGACTGCTCCTGTAGTGGGCGATATAAAGCAGGCGGACTTTGTGTTTCCCGACAACTACGAGCCAGGAAGTCCATGAGAATGACTTCAGTCAAATGGAACTTCCCAACCATCCTTTTTTCTTTGTTTTCGTGTTTCCTCTTGAATTATCCTTATAACAGATGTTTGCTGTAGAATATAGCTAAAAACGCGGTTGAAACACAAATGATTGATGCCACAATTCTGCTTTGGGGCGTTGCTATCGGCTGCATCTACGTTTTGTTAGCTACTGGATTGAATCTAATTTTTGGTGTAATGAAACTGGTGAATTTTGCTCATGGCGAACTTTTGATGTTAGGCGCTTATGTGAGCTACTCCGTTACTACCGGATTAGGGTTAGATGTCTATCTATCACTTTTTGTGTCTATGGCAGTGATTGCATTAGTTGGATTAGGTGTAGAACGGTTAGCTTTCCGAAGGGTTTTGGGTGCAGACAAACTCAATGAAATTTTTGTAAGCCTTGGATTGATTCTAATTTTTGACAACGCAGCTGTTTTAATATGGGGTGAAGACTCAAAATGGCTCACTAGCCCATTCAAGGGAATGGGAATCCAATTGGACGAAGTGTTCCTCCGTTATGATCTGCTAATTGCTTTTGCAGTTGTGGCTGCCATACTTGTTGGGTTACTATTACTGATCAACAAAACTAAAATTGGCATGGCCATGAGAGCAACTAGCCAAAAAAGCCAAGCCGCAATGCTCATGGGAATCAACATTGAACACATTTACATCTTCACTTTTGTTTTAGGCGCTGCATTAGCTGGAGCTGCAGGCACCCTGTTTGGCATAATCTTTCCATTCAACCCATACATCGGGGCACTACCAACCATCAAAACATTTGCCATCATAATTTTAGGTGGACTAGGAAGCATAAAAGGCGCCATAATCGGCGGTCTATTGTTTGGAATCGCAGAAAATCTTGCATCTGCTACACTAGGCGGCATCTGGGGAGACGCTGTTGCGTTTGCACTTTTAATAATTGTTCTAATTCTTAGACCAGAAGGACTTTTTGGAGAGAAGAGTAGCTAATGTTCACGAAAGAAAATCTCCTGAAGCTTCTGCAAACCACAAAAGGTAGACTAGTTCTAATTGCAATCGTAGTTGCCTTGGTTATTCCCCTTGTATTAAGCAGCAATTATATGCTTAATATCTTAACCCTTATCGTAATCTTTACAATATACGCATCAAGCTGGAATCTGCTGGCCAGTTCAGGACAAGGCTCCCTTGGGCACGCAGCATTTTTAGGAATAGGCGGATTCACATCCTCACTTCTAGCAATAAACTTGGGCATACCCCCAATAATTGGAATCTTTATAGCAGGTGCCTTTTCCGCAGGAATTGGCTTTATGATAGGCATCACCTGTGTGAGACTGAAAGCTTGGTTTCTCGCAATGGTAACTTTCGGCTTTTCGATTATTGCCGCAACATTATTTACTGAATTCAATGACGTTACACACGCCGTTCTCGGCTTCGTACCTCCGCCTCTGCTGTTTTCTTCAAGGTTACCCTTTTACTATTTTGCATTTTTAATCAGCCTAGCATCCGTGGCTGTGATGTATTTCATAATGAAGTCAAAAATGGGTTTGGCTTTCAAAGCTATACACCAGAATGAAGCTGAAGCAAGAATGATTGGCGTAAACACAGCCAAATACAAGCTTTATGCCTTCGTGCTTAGCACCTTTTTTGCTGGTTTATCTGGAGCCATCTACGCCCATTTCCAAAGATACATCCACATTTCCATATTTTCTGCAGACAACTCCTTTCTGCCTCTGATGATGTCCGTAATCGGCGGATTGGGCACAATTGAAGGGCCCATCATTGGCTCAGTTATAATGGTTTTCATTGACCATTTCCTGACAAACATAGACACTTTTCTGAATTCTGTCCTAGGTCCCCTGTTTCCTGCCGTAAGTCATGTTGGTCCCAATATACGGCTAGTTGGCTTAGGCATCTTCCTTGTCATAGTCGTTATTCTCCTGCCAAAGGGAGTAACCTCGTTGCTACATAAGCTGTATCATTACGTGCGCAAAGAAATAATCAAAAGTGAGTAACCTTGAATGGAACAGACTATTTCAGAGAACTCTTAGGAATCAAAGTTCATGAAGTACGAAATGGATACGCAAAAATGTCCCTTGAAATCACAAAGAAACACACTAACGCTGTAGGCTTCACCCACGGAGGCATCTTGTTTTCTTTGGCTGACTGTGCTTTTGCTGAAGCCGTAAATTTTGGCGACAAGAAAGCGGTTGCTATTCAAGTCAGCATTAACTATTTGCGTCCAACCGTGGAGGGTGATGTTTTGGTTGCTGAGGCAACAACTGTTTCGGACAAAAGAACTTTGGCGTTGTGTAGCGTGGTGGTCAAAGCAGGTGGCAAGGATGTGGCAATGTTTTCGGGGTTGGCGTATAAGATTCAGCCTGACAAAAAAGATTGAAACAAATTTTTGGGGCGCATAAAAAGGCTTAAAATAGTCTGTGTTTCCTGTTAGCCTGAGTACATGAGGGTGAAGAGCATAAAAACGCTTTCAGTTGCAAAATTTGGCGGAAGTCTCCTGAGTCACGAGGGCGAGAACATACCCGCCATTCTGGAGCACGTAGCTGCTCTCCGGAACCAGAATGATTTTGGTCCAGTAGTTGTTTTTTCTGCGCCAAACGGATTCACAGATAAGCTAATTGCAATCGGCGAATCATATACAGGTTCTGACCCCCTTCCCGTAGACTCTATCTTTGACGCGTATGAGAGTCTAGCCAAGAAATTCGTCAAAGGCAAGTATCTGAAACAGGCTCTTGATGATTTGTCAAAGTATCGTCTTCAACTGAAAGAAACTACGACCTTGATAAACAAACGCTTTCATGGGACTGTTAAAGCAAAGTTTCTCACCCACGGCGGAGAACTCCCCACTTCTGTGCTTATGGATTACATCATGAAAAGCAACGGCATAGATTCTTGCCACGTCACCAAAGACGAATGGCCTATTGTAACTGACGACAACTTCGAAAACTCTACCCCAAGCCTAGATTTGAGCAAAAAACGAACTGACGCCATTACAGCCTCTCTTGAAGCAGGAAAAGTTGTTGTCTTAGGCGGCTTTCTTGGAATAACGAGTGACGGCTTAGAGACCATTCTTGGAAGAGGAGGCTCTGACCTTTCAGCAGTTTTTGTTTCATGCCTACTGAAGCGAAAATTCAAGATTGAAACAGTCCTATTCAAGGAACTGCCGATTCAAAGCGCTGACCCGAACATGGTTAAAGGTCAGGCAACTGAGCAACTTAGTTCTTTGACGTATAATGAGGCTCATAAGGCATCGAAGATGGGAATGAAGATTGTTCAGGGCGACGCAATTTCGATGGCAAAGCAGTTCGGGCAGCAGATTAAAGTCATGTCAATGGTTAAGCCTGAAGAATTTACGATGATTCATCCTGAAAGCAACGATGACCAAACAGTGAAGTGTGTTACTGGAAAAAAGGGCTGCGCGATTCTTTCGATGGATGACATGTACAGCCGCTCTTTTGAGGATGCTTTGAGAATCTGGGAAAACCGTAACGATTTCTTGGATTTGGGCACTGAAACCCTTGAAACAGGAAAGAGAATCCGCGATTTCCTGTTTTTGGATTCAGAGTTTCTGAGAAAAAATGAGGAACGGCTTAAAGGCTTTGATGAAGAGCTAACGATAGATTATGACGTTGGTGTTGTCACCCTTATCGGAGACGGAATGAAGTACTCGTCTGGAGTTGCCTCGATTGCCATCGGAGCAATACCTCACATAAACATTAAACGGGGAATTTTTGCTCCTCACACCTCCCAGATTATCCTGCTGGTTGACGAAAATCAGGTTGCAGCAACAGTTGCAGCCATCCACGCCAAAAGACCAGACATGAACAAAACCACTTAACCCGTCCACAGTTTTTCATGTTCTAGTGGCTTCTAGAAAAGTCTAATCTACAGGTAGCTTCTATGAACTGAATGTGATTACATGGCAGAGTTGAATTCAGCGCAGATTGTCGAATACTTCAGTCGCAGCTACACAGCTGCCGATGGATTATGGTTCATGAAAGTGGAAGAAAAATACGGCTTTGACGTTGCCCTAGAAGTGGACGATGAAGTATGGAAAGTATTGCCGAAAATTCAGGCTAGACTGATCAAAAAGTTTTTGGACCTTAAAGAGGGACCAGCCGCTCTTCTTAAGGGTCTAAAGGCAAGGCTTGAGTTGGAAGGCTTCACGTTTACTGCAGAGAAGACATCAAATGGCTTTCGCATTCTAGTGACGGATTGTCCTTGGCACAATTTGATGATTAAAAGCGGGAGAGAACATCTTGCTGAGAAGGTTGGAAAAAAGATTTGCAGCACCGAATATGGGGTCTGGATTTCTGAACTAGCAAAAGACATGACGTTTACGCTCAGGTCACAGAAATGCGGCAAATCAGACTGTTGCATACTGGAGTTTGTCAGTTAACTCACATAGCGGGTCAAGAAAATTTGACTAACCTTAAATGAAACAGCCACTTTTTGCCAAAGTTGCAGTGAGGAATATTGACCGCATGCTCCGTGGAGTTTAGTCTATTTGGTCATTCCACATATAGATGTTTGAGTATTTTTCTTCGAAACTGAATCGGGGGTCATCGTAGATTATGTCAAGTTTCAGTCCATACTCTGTGATGAGGGTGTTCATGTTTTCCCAAATCAAAGCGGATTTGTTGTCTGGACCCCATTCTGGGAACCATATGTTGTCGTCTGGTCGTAGCATGCCCCAGCCGTAATCCTTTGGAAGAACAAAGGCTGCTTCTGCTTCTACCTTCTCAAGAGAAGTTTGGGGAGACTGTGTCATGTTCCAGAATGTTTCCATGGCGTCGAAGTGTTCATCCTTTAGTATCCCGTAGGGGTTGCCTGGGGGGTATGTGGGGTAATTGAATACAATCAGGTACTTGGCTCCTGCTTGGTAGGCTGTTTTCATGTCTTCTAGAAGCCTTGTTCCATCCTCTAAGTAGGGCGGCTGCTGAAAAGTCCACGTGATTATGGCTCCCCACTCCTTATTTTGCACGTTTGCAGCTCCCCTCCCAAGGCCTACCTGCTGAGGTATACTGTGGTTCCAGCCAAACTCAACAAACACGGTATCGTATCCAGCCAAATAATCAAACCAGTACAATGCAAAATCGGAAGTAAACACGGGAATGTCTCTGCTTTTGAGGTCTCGCATGCTCCATGTGGAAGTGATGCTGGTGACAAAAAATTCTGCTGCTTCGCTGTAATCTGAACTGTTTCTTGGTGCTATTCCTTCATCCCATTGTCCTGAAATGATTTGTCGTCCGCCAGGTTCATCGTACAGGTAAACGCCCAAGAAATGGTTTTCCCACCTTTCCTTTGCCGTGTCAAGCCATCCTGTGAGGTGCCATGGGTAGCCCGTATGTGAGATGAAATCAAAAAAGACCATAAAATCTAGGTCAGCTTCAGCAGCATAATCGCAGACTTCGTTGAGGGCAGTTTCGTTAATGGTGACGTCCCAAGAATTGATGAGAAAGAAGTTAGTGTATCCCTTCACTCTGTCGATGAGCAGTTTTGCTTGGCTGCTTGTGTTTCCGCCAAAAGAAACGCCGAAAAAGAAGTCTTCCTCAGAAACTTCAGGCTCGATGCTATAGTGATTATAGACTATGACTGAAAAGGTGGCAGTCAACAGAATGATGATTAGAATCAGCCATGTTAGTTTCATCGAGACTCGATGTAGGATATGTGGATTGAAAATTTAATTTTTTGTGAATTAAAACTAGTTGTAGGCATAAAATATCCTTTCAAGGTTCTAGGTGAACTGTTATACCCAAAACCCTTTTTGGGAAATCAACGTAACTGAACCTGAAGAGTTGAGAAATTCAGAATGGACAAGCTGCCTCTCCTGTGCGTTTTGTTACCGAGTCTATTTGTGTTATTGGTGGCTGCTCCAATTATGCCCGTAGAGGCAAACGAAGCTATCTACATTCGAGGTGACGGAACAGTTGATGGGACAAACAGCGTTATGCGAGACGGAAATATCTACACCCTCACTGCAGACGTTTCTGGGTCTATTGTCGTAGAGAAAGATAATGTTGTGGTTGATGGGGCAGGCTTCGGTCTTCAAGGGACAGGTGTTGGAACAGGGATAAGTCTGGATGGAAGAACAAATGTTGCCGTCAAGAACATGGACGTCAGCAACTTCTTTTATGGGGTCTATCTTGATTCTTCTCATAACAACAGCCTGTCAAACAACAACGTAACTTGTAACTTCTATGGTGTCTACTTGTCCGCTTCCTCTAACAACACAATATGTGGCAGCAACATTAACGGAAACGAGTATCCTGGTGTCTGGCTTCGCAGTTCTTCAAACAATGAAATACGAGAAAACAGAATAACTGAAAACCTTCAGGATGGAATCTGGCTTTCTACATCTTCTGACGATAACAGAGTTATTGGAAACACCATTAGCGGGAATGCGTTCGGCATCCGCATTGACGACTACTCAAATAACCTGCTCAGAAACAATGACCTGAGAGACAACGGAATCGACTTTGGCGTATTCGGTTCATATCTTCCCGAATTCATCCAAGACATAGATGAATCAAACACTGTAAACGGAAAACCTATCATCTACTGGGTTAACAGACAAGACGAAACTGTTCCTCTTGACGCAGGATATGTGGCTCTTGTAGACTGCTCAGGCATAACCATCCAAAACCTGAACCTCAGCCGCAACGGACAGGGTATACTGTTAGTTTACACAACAGATTCCCTAATAACGCAAAACAACATCACAGAAAACATTCACGGCATCTACCTGTGCGACTCCTCAGACAACACTGCTTCCAACAACAACATAAGCAGAAACGCAGCGAACGGCATCTACCTGTACTACTCTGAAAACAACAGCTTCTTCCATAACAACTTCATTGACAACACAAAACACGTCTACACTGTAGGCACCTCATCAAACAACTGGGACAACGGAACTGAAGGCAACTACTGGACCAGCTACAACGGCACTGACGGCAACGGCGACGGCATAGGCGACACACCCCACATCATAGACGAAAACAACCAAGACAACTATCCGTTAGTGAATACAATTCCAGAGTTTCCCTCATGGACCATCCTGCCCCTGCTCATCACCGCAACCTTAGCAGCTATACTCTACAGAAGAAAACTACACAGCACCAGACAAGCTAGGCATCCATAGTAGGAGCCTAATAGCAGAAGATTGTTGAAAAAAACCTTTTTTCAGAAAAAAACTGCAGCAAAGAAAATAATCAAATGGCTTACGTAGCACAACGTTATTCGCCAAGAATCTTATGTTTAGTATATCCAAAACGACAATAATAGTTATGAACTACCCTGTAGTAAAAACGGAAAGGAGACACTCTGATGACCGATTACAAAGTTAAAGACATAAACTTGGCTCCACAGGGAGCCCTACTTGTTGAATGGGCAGCAAAACAAATGCCCGTATTAGCCCAAGTCAGAAAACGCTTCGAAAAAGAACAGCCCCTAAAGGGCATCACTTTAGCAGCATGCCTCCATGTCACAAAGGAGACAGCAGTCCTCGCAGAAACCCTCAAGGCTGGAGGAGCAACAGTTGCGTTGTGCGGCTCCAACCCCCTTTCCACACAAGACGAAGTTGCAGCCTACCTTGCATCAAAAGGAATACATGTGTATGCTTGGCGCGCCCAAACAACTGAGGATTACTTCTGGTGCATAAACAAGGTCCTCGACTACAAACCTCAACTCACCATGGATGACGGAGCAGACGTAGTGGGCATACTACACAAAGAAAGGACAGAACTGCTAGAAGGCGTAACTGGAGGAACTGAAGAAACAACCACAGGCGTGATCCGATTAAGAGCCATGGAAGCAGATGGAGCCCTCAAATACCCGATCATAGCCGTAAACGACGCCTACACAAAACACCTCTTTGACAACCGATACGGCACTGGACAAAGCACAATAGACGGCATTCTCCGAGCCACAAGCCTCATGATTGCGGGCAAAAACTTTGTTGTAGCAGGCTATGGCTGGTGTGGCAGAGGTTTAGCCATGCGAGCTAGGGGTATGGGCGCTCAAGTCATAGTGACAGAAGTTGACCCAACAAAAGCTCTGGAAGCTCTCATGGACGGTTTCCGTGTAATGCCCATGAGTGAGGCAGCAAAGATCGGAGACTTCTTCGTAACGCTAACTGGAGACATTCATGTCATCCGAGGAGAACACATGGAGAAGATGAAAAGTGGCGCCATAATCGCCAACAGTGGGCACTTCAACGTTGAAATCAACATACCTGAACTGGAGAAGATGTCTGTCTCAAAAAGAACCATGCGACCTAACCTAGAAGAGTACAGTCTGAAGGATGGAAGAACACTTTGTTTGCTGGCTGAAGGCAGACTAGTGAACCTTGCTGCGGCAGAGGGTCATCCGTCAGAGGTCATGGACATGTCTTTTGCGAACCAAGCTTTGGTTGCTGAGTATCTGACGAAGCAAAAAGGAATGAACGTTAAGGTTTACCGGGTGCCAAAAGAGATAGATGAGCTGGTTGCAAGTCTAAAGTTGAAGGCATTAAAAGTGGAAATTGATGAACTCACTGAAGAACAGAAGAAATATTTGGCTACTTGGGAAGAAGGAACTATCTAATTTAACAATAAAGCTTATAATAGGGTATTAGATAGAGATGGCTACATTGTGGTGAATAAGATATGAGTAAAGATCAAGCAATCGGATGGTTAATCTTTCTGGTCTGTGCAGTCGTCATCGTTGGATACATCGTCGCACTCTTCGCATATGAGCCATTAATCCAAAATACCCTTCATCTAGGTTGGGACGCAGATGCAGTTCGATTCTGGCTAGTCGCAACTCCAGTGCTGATCGCTTTTGTTGCAGTGTTGGCTATAGGCGCATGGATTGGTTGGACAATGGGCACTACTCCGCCTCCAAGACCAATAGAAGAGATTGAATCCGAAAGTACAGAGTAAAAAGGAAACAATCATTCTTTTTCCTTTTCTTTCATATTTTGGTAGTGTTTCAAATGAGCAAAGTTAAGGGTATAGTTCTTTGTGGCGGAAAAGGCACTAGACTTCGTCCTCTTACACATTACATTCAAAAAACTATGGTTCCTGTGGGAGTAAAACAGAAGCCACTTCTAGAATACGTGGTTCAACTGTTCAAGTTTCACGGAATCAAAGAACTGGTTTTTCTGGTCAACTACAAAGCAGAACAAATCATGAACTACTTCGGAGACGGCTCTAGGTTCGGCGTGAAAATCTCCTACGTCGAGGATGACCCCAAATCAAAGGGAACTGGCGGCGCCGTGTTGACTGCCTACAACAAAGGTGAACTAGATAACGTAGAAACTTTGCTTGTTTACTACGGAGACATCATAACAGACATGAACCTCACGGACCTGTTACAGTATCACAGAGACAAACAGGCATGGGGAACTGTTGCATTATCTTCAGGCTTCAAAATCCGAGTTGGGCTGGCAAATCTAGACCCCTCCGGAAAAGTCCTTGGATTCGAAGAGAAGCCCAAATTAAAGAAACCCGTGAGCATAGGAATTTCTGTTTTGAAGGGAGAACTTCTTGAGCAGATGAAAGTTTTGAAGGGAGACAAACCCGAACTGGACCTGATGGGAGAAGTGTTTCCTCATCTTCTGAAAGTCGGCAAACCAGTCTATGGCTACGTTTCAAATGCTTTCTGGTATGACGTCCTTAGCACCGAAGCCCTCGAAAAATTGGACCCTCAACTCGTCGATGACACTTTCAGAGAGATTCTAGGCTGACTAGCGATTGCTGGGCGTTCATAACTTTTATAAACCGTGATATTTGTTAGTAGTTGCTTGCTGGTGATTCATTGGAGCCAAGTAGAAAACCTCTGAATACGTTAACAAAACAGTTGAACAACTATGTTGCCATTGTCCTAAAGAACGGAGTTGAATACCGAGGCACAATGGTCCGCTGTGACAGCCACATGAACTTGTTGCTAGAGAAAGCCACAGAACGAGTTAAAGACAAGTTGGTTGCCAACTACGGAAGTATCCTCCTCCGAGGAAACAACATACTGTACATCTGCACAGACATGCCCCGCGAAAAATAAGATAGTTTTCAGTTTTTCCGTTCAGTCTTGTGCCGTCAACTTAGTTTTTGTAATCTTTTGTAACGTATGCTAGGTCATCTTCTAGCCTGTTTTTCAGCTCATGTTTTCGTTGGAAGAAAGTTAGAACATTTCGCAGGTCTCTTTCTAGAAGTTCCTCTGCGTTTGGATGTTTTGTGGTGACACTTTGGGGCCAGTCTATTATCAGTGTGTGCTGATTCTGCTGAAGAATAATGTTGAAGGGGCTGAGGTCACCGTGGATAATGTGGGCGTCTATGTAAGCCTGTCTTACGTTATCAAGTATCTCATTGTAGACAGCTTGAGGGTCTAACAATTTTGGGTGGTGGAAAAGTTCTACGCCTTCTATCATACCCATGACTAACACGTGACGTGTCTGCTTGATGGGCTCTGGAACCGCCACCCCTTTAGGATAAAGAAATTTCAGAGTTTTGTACTCTTTTTTGGCTGCGATTCTAGATTGATGGTGCCAGTCTGGAGTATAGCTGTATTTGACTGTGTAGTTCCGTTTGAGTTTGGTTTTTTTGAAGCTTGTTCGTCCTAGGCGATGAAATTTGAGTGCCACCTGCTGTTTGTCTGGTGTGAGGGCATCATAAACGTCTGACTCTTTTCCTACACCTAAGGGTTTGCCGAACGCCTCGATTACGTTTGCTTGCACTAGAGTCTTTATGGCTAACGTGTCGTAGCCTGCTGTTGTGAGGCTGTATCCCGTGTATTGTCCCCGCCTGCCCTGCAGTAAACCCTTCTTTATGAGGATGGGCACCCTATAGTCGATTTCTGAGGGCGGAAGCTCTGACTGCTTCTGAATAGCCTCAGATGGTGCATACTCATAATTTCTCATCTGCTGCTCGATGGCTTGCAGTAGCTGAAAATCTTCTGGCTCAAGCTCACGAAACACTTGCACAGCAATATCAACGGCCGACATGACTAACCAAGTAATTACAAGGAGAACACTTAAGGAGTTTACCAATTGCTCATAGGAATAGTGCCATGGTTTACTCGTTTCGGTATTTGCTGTTTATGCAGCTTTTTTTGCAGAGTTTTCCTTCCACGATTTCTACTGTTATCGTTAGAATTTCTGTGCAATGTCTACAAAATTTATATAGGTAACACTTATTTCGGATGTTGCAGCATTCTATGTGTGGCGATTTTGATGGACGAAAAAGTAAATGAGATTAGGTTGCCCTTGATTGGCGAAAAAGCACCAGAATTCGAAGCACTTACAACCCAAGGAACTTTGAGGCTCTCCGATTTTGAAGGAAGCTGGCTTGTACTGTTCTCACATCCAGCAGATTTCACGCCTGTCTGCACAACAGAGTTTATGGCATTTTCTGAGATTTACGACGAACTGAAGAAAAGAAACACAGAGCTTCTTGGCTTAAGCGTTGACAGCGTCTCCTCCCACATCGCGTGGATAAGAAACGTCGAAGAAAAAATGGGCGTAAAGATTCCCTTTCCTATAATCGCGGACTTGAACAAGGAAGTGTCCCAAAAGTTCGGCATGATACACCCAGCACAAAGCAAAACCGAAACAGTTCGTTGCGTCTTCATTATAGATGCTGAAAGCAAAATCAGAACAATTCTCTACTATCCATTGACAACTGGTAGGAACATGAAAGAGATTCTGCGGATTATCGATGCTTTGCAGACAACAGATAAACATAAGGTGGCTACGCCTGCAAACTGGAACCCCGGAGACCCTGTTGTTGTTCCTCCACCCGGCACAACAGAACAAGCCGAGGAGAGAACAAAGGAAGGCTACGACTGCAAAGATTGGTATCTCTGCTTCAAGAAGCTGTGATTGCTTTGCCTTGTGTGTCTGCAGATGGTAAGCCCACCAAAAGCGGTATTGCAACGTTGTCTGCTTTGAAGAGTGGTGCCTCAACTCCCAAGGAAATTGCAGAAGCTACGGGAAACGCTCTATTTCGTGTTAGAAGCGGCCTCAGGGAACTGGTGAACGCAGGATTCGTGAAGCAAGTAGACGACAACTATCAGTTGACTCCAGAAGGAAGCAAACTAGTGCCGTGATTCTGCGGTTTCCTCTTTCTTTTTTTGTTTTTTAGTTTTGTCCGTGACTAGTCATTGGAAGTGCTGGTAAGAGTTAAATTTCTCGCTTTGGTTTATGTTCGGTGAGGAATGTTAGATGCCTGAAATGGTTTTTGAAGGTGCTGCCACTTGGACTGGCGCAACAGAATGTAATTTGACAATTGGCGACAAAACAATAGCTACTGTTAGTCCCCCACCAGAGTTCGGCGGAAAAGCAGGATACTGTGTTCCCGAAGAAGTTTTCGCAGCTTCTTTAGCTTCATGCATGAACACAATTTTTCTGCTGGTTGCAGGCAATTCTAAGCTGGGACTCAAAAGTCTTCAAACAAAAGCTGCTGTCACAATGAATGTTGAGGGTCTAGAGAAGCTGATTTTCACACACATACACTTTGTCATGAACATCGGCTTAGTAAACAATGATGAACGTGAACGGAAAAAAGCTGATAAGGTTTACCAGATTGCACAGAAGATTTGTCCGCTTAGACAGTCTTGGGGAGAAGATGTACCCATAACTTTCAAGCTGAACTTTGTTTAGAGCCGCTTAACCCGTGATTTAACTTCTGACAGATCGGTTTCAGAACCGATTACCCCATTTTTTGTTTTAATTATGTCGCAATATTTCATAAAGCATATATATTCTATATAGATTATATTCTATACCTATATATCACTCACATAGTTTGTAATAACCATGCAAAAAACAAAAAAGGAAACATTTGGAGGTGAAAAAAGAAAAATGAGATGCTCTGACTGCCATTCAGAAATGAAAGTAGACAAAGAATGCGGCTACATGAAGCAATACAAGTGCGACGTCTGTGGACGAATAGACACCCTGTGGACCGTCTGCCCAACCGCATAAAACCCAAATTTAAAAACAGTTTTTATTAAAAAATAAAGGCTCAAAGTATGTTTTTGCTGTTTTAAGGTTTCAACTTTTAACCGAATTTGATTGCTTTCTTAGGCTCAAAGTTGGTTTTCATTGTCCAGAAGTAGGCTTCTCCTTTAGCAATTCTGAAAATAACCAAGTCCTTGCTTTTGGCATTATAGCCCCACGCCTTCAGGAATTGCCGCTCTTCAACCAATCTTTCCCTTAATTTCATGTCATCCAAGAATTCAACCTGCCCTGCTACTCTCATCATAACCCCGCCGTCATCTGCCGCATGATAGAAGCACACTTCAATCTTAGGATTCTTCTTCAACTGGCTACACACAGGTTTCGGGGCTCCTGTATGATAATAGAAACCAGTTTCATCGGCAAACCACATCCAGAAACCTCTTACACGTGGCTGGTCACCTTCAACAGTTGCTATGAAACTAGACGGATTTTCTTTAGCAAACTTAATGCAATCCTTAAACTCCATACAATATTCCACCCTAGGCTTTTTATGTAAAACAACCCGGTTATATTAAACAACTGGTGAAAGCATTGGTCAACAAAAATTTGGCAGCAGCATGCGGGCTATTCTGCGGAGCCTGCGAACATTTAGGCGAAAAATGCGGAGGCTGTGGACAACAGAAAGGAAAGCCCTTTTGGACAGCCATGATGAACGTTGAATACTGTCCCTTATACAACTGTAGCGTTAACACCAAACAGCTGGAGCATTGCGGCTTATGCAGTAAACTTCCCTGTGCGACCTTCTTGGAGTTACGTGACCCAAATCTAAGCGATGAAGAGGCAGAAAAGGCTCTGGTTGCACGACAAAACGACCTCATCAAACGAAAGAGAATCGGAACCGAAAAATGGCTTAAAGAAAAAGAAGCAGCAGCCTAGCCTTATAGTTCAATGATTTTGATGGACTCTAGAGACCTTTCAACCATCGCTTCTATGTCCAGTTTCTCCTCAGCCCTAAGCACGTCTTCTAGTTTCGCTTTTGTGGATGGCTGATAGGGAACTGCACCGCAGGATGCGGCTTTAGTGCCCGAAATTTCGTAGGTTCCAATCTTTCTTGCTATCGCTTCAGTTTCTGCCTTGTCAAAACCGAGTAACGGTCTGTGAACAGGATACTCTTTGACTGATGCACTGAGGACTCTCAGGTTGGTTAATGTTTGGCTAGCCTGCTCGCCTATGGCTTCTCCAGTGACGATTCCCTCTGCCCTGTACTGTTCTGCCAGCCGTTCAGCAACCCGATACATCATGCGTTTACAGAGCAGACAAGAATATTTCCTGTGAGTTTCCATGATTTGCTTCAGGTTTTCGCCATGCTGAACAACGTAGACCCTTCTGGGGAACCCAACTGCCCACTCAAAGAGCACTTTGGCAACATTCAAGGCTCTCTCTGTCGCGGCATCATCCGTGAAGGGGCTATTGTCAAAATACACGGGCACGACTGGGCTACCCCGTTTCATAACTAGCCACAACCCAACCGCCGAATCTGTTCCCCCACTAAGCAAACCAACAAGCTTCGGTTGCACACCCAAGGGCATGCCGCCAGCAGCATCAATTGTTTGTGAATAAACGAAAGCTTGCTCGTCCCTGACTTCAACGCCCAAAACAACGTCAGGAGAGCCTAAATCAACACTTACGTCCAGCTTCTCACCAAACTCGTCCAGGACACGCTGACCAAGCAACTTGCGGACATCAGCGCTTGAGTAGCCCTGTTTCCCAACACGCTTACATTGTACAGCAAAACGGTCTCCCTCTTTCAATAAACTGCCTGCCAAGAACAAGCTTTTCTCGATTACTTCATCAAGGTTAGGGGAGACTTCAATTGCAGGAGAAACCGAAGAAATTCCAAAAACTTTTGTCAGCGTCTGCGCTGCATCCACTGCTGAATCCGTTTTGAGGTAAAATCTGCCGTGTCTCCGAACAAGTTCATTGTAGGAAACTTGATGATGCTTCAGTGTTTGCTTCAGGTTTCTGGCAAGCCGTTTCTCGTACTGTTTTCTGGTCCAAACTTTTTTGAGCCACAGTTCTCCGCTGAAGCGAATGATAACCGTGTCATAGATCATGTTTAGGGTAGCTTCCACTTAGGTCCCTCAGCGGTGTCCTCTATTACCAAACCCAACTCTTTCAGTTTTGCCCTGATTTCATCCGACAAATCGTATTCTCCTTTCTTGCGCAGCTCCTCCCTTAAATCAAACAGAAGCTGCACCAAGTCATCAGCAAGCTGCCCGCCAATCTCTCTTGTTTTCTCTTGTTGGAAGAGACCTAAGGCTTTGCCCAATTCTGAAAAGTCATCATAGGCTGTTTCCAGAATCTTGATGTTCACTTGTTTATGTTCATCTAGAAACCTGTTAATCTCTTTTGACATTTCAAAGAGGCTAGCTAAGGCTCGTGGAGTGTTGAAGTCTTCGTCCATGGCATCTATGAATTCGTTTCTGAGCTTCTTTATGTTGTCTCCGAACAGCTGTTCCTCTTTATTTGGTTCTCGCTCAACTGAATCCTTCTTGGCATCTTCCAAGTTCTCTAAACTGTTATAGAGCCTGTTCAGGCTGGTTTCAGCGCCCTTGAGACGCTCGTCAGTGAAATCTATCTCACTTCTGTAATGGGTAGACAAAACGAAGAGCCTGATAGCCTCAGCATCATACTTCTTCAGTGCCTCTCGGACTGTAATGAAGTTCCCTAACGACTTTGCCATCTTTTCTCCATTAATCTTCAGAAAACCCGTGTGCAGCCAATACTTGACAAAAGGCTTTTCTCCTGTAATTGATTCGCTCTGGGCAATCTCGTTTTCGTGATGAGGAAAAATCAGGTCCCGCGCTCCGCCGTGGATATCAAACTGCTTTCCCAGATACTTCAAACCCATAATCGCGCATTCGATGTGCCAGCCCGGAAAGCCTGTGCCCCATGGACTCCACCACTTCAGAACCGTGTTAGGTTCAGCCCGTTTCCAAAGGGCAAAATCTCTGGGGTTCCTTTTGTCTGGGTGAACCTCAAATCTGGAGCCCTCAAGCATGTCATCAAGTTTGATTTTTGAGAGTTTCCCGTAGTCATCCAGTTTGGTTACGTCAAAGAACACGTTTCCGTTAACCTCATAGGCGTATCCTTTCTTTATCAGAGTCTGTATTGCCTCAATCATTTCGATGAGATGCCCTGTGGCTCTGGGAGAAATGTCTGGACGTTTCACTCCAAGAGCGTCAAGGTCACGGAAGTATTCTCTCATGTAAAGCTCCACCAGCTGCATGGGCTCTACGCTTCTTTCTTTAGCCCTTTTTCCAATCTTGTCCTCAGCCGTGTCCATTGTCAAATGACCCACATCCGTGATGTTCTGAACATAGAAGACTGAGTAGCCCTTGAACTCCAGCCAGCGAACAATAACATCAAAGGCAATGTATGTTCTGGCGTGTCCCAGATGAGCCCAATCATAAACGGTGGGTCCACAGACATAGACCCCAACCTGTTTATCCTTTAGTGGCTTGAACTCTTCCATCTGTCCGCTCATCGTGTTGAAAACTCGCAAAACCATCATTACTTCACCCGTAAACAAACATTTCAAGCATTAATTGATGAAAGTCCTCAAACAGAAACTAGATGCTACCCATGATTTAAGTTTAATCAGAGATTAGCTGGTGTGCTTTTTTTGTTTACAAAGTTAATGCTTTACATGCGGAAAGCCATGTTTTCATGATGGAAAATAAGCCCTGATTAAGGGTGAAATGGGCAGAAGACGGTTTTTTCAGGAGATTATGTGTATAGATTTCGGATTCATTAAAGCTAAATATGTTGAACAGAGGAACATCTATCAAAGAAACCTCGAGATGCTGCAA
>Ga0272441_10004669_pt1 | contig 24506 bp, 16 predicted proteins | sample SSMProp6N_FD_193582 | JGI IMG/M metagenome (GOLD analysis project Ga0272441, IMG submission 193582) | Marine sediment archaeal communities from Little Sippewissett salt marsh, Falmouth, MA, United States - SSM-Prop-6N | ecosystem: Environmental > Aquatic > Marine > Wetlands > Sediment ...
TAATGAGGATATATGCTGAAAGCGATTCAATTCAGGAGGCAGATAAACTTGCTGATAAAATAATCGCAATTGTTAATAAACTCTAAAACCCTGTTATTTTTCCGGTTTGTGTGGAATAAAATTCAGCTGATATATGTCTTTATGGGTAAAAACATCAAATTCTTATGTTGTTAAATATTGTTAATGAAAATTTTTTAGAATACCCTTTTCATACTTTTGTGAAAATTCTTGGAAATTTACTTAAGTTAAACTTATCATGAAGAAAACACTTATCATTACAGCGATTGTGGCAGTTGTGGCAATTGTTGCTATTATTATGATCAGCAGGCTTTCATCTAGAAAAGATCTTGAGAATCTTTACGTTGAGGCTGAAAAAGGTCAGTTTGAAATAATAGTGACAACAACGGGGGAACTACAGGCTGAAAATTCGACAGATATAACAGGACCGGATTTTGCACAGAGCAGGCGTATCAGGGTGATGGATATTGAAATAACAGATCTTGTGCCTGAAGGGACTGAGGTTCAGGAAGGTGATTATGTAGCAACTCTCGACAGAACCTCATTTGACAACACTTTAAAAGATGAGCTGGAGAGGCTTGAGACATATGAGAATAACCTTGAGGTCAAGATTCTCGATACAGCAGTATCACTGAGCAACCTAAGGGATAATATCAAGAACCTGCGGTTTGCTGTTGAAGAGGCAGAAATCACTCTGGAGGAGTCGAAGTTTGAACCCCCTACAACGATACGCCAGGCAGAAATATCTCTCGATAAGTCCAAACGTTCGCTTGAACAAGCTATCAGAGGTTATGAACTGAAGGTGGAACAGGCACGATCAGATATGCGGACCATTAAAAACCAGCTTTCTGAACAGCGCCAGAGAGTTGCTGACATACAGGATATACTGGAAAATTTTGAGATTAAGGCACCAGCTTCAGGCATGGTAATCTATTACAGAGACAGATCGGGTTCGAAAAGAAGAATAGGTTCATCTATAAGTCCATGGGATAATGTTGTTGCTACTCTTCCCGATATGTCGAGCATGATCTCGAGAACTTATGTAAATGAGATTGATATAAGTAAAGTTGCGGTGGGACAGAAAGTTGAGGTCGTGGTAGATGCCTTCCCGGATAAACAATATACAGGTACTGTGATAAGTGTTGCCAATATAGGCGAACAATTACCAAATGCTGATGCAAAAGTATTCGAGGTAGTGATAAAACTCGACACCACGGATCTCATTTTAAAACCATCTATGACAACAGCTAATAAAATCGTCACCAAAACAATTGATGATGTGACTTATATCCCTCTTGAAGCTGTTATGACAGGTTCAGATAGTATACCATTTGTTTATCTCAGGAATGGCACAAAACAGATAGTTGTCCTTGGTGAATCAAATGAGAATAATGTGGTTGTTGAACATGGGCTTAATCCAGGCACAAAAATATATCTTAACACTCCGGAAGAACCTGAAAAATTCACCAAACTGGCAGGTGTTGAACTGGTAGATATCATCAGGCAAAAAGAAAAAGAAAAGGAAGAAGCAGAAAAGGCTATGAACCAGCAGCGAGAACAGGGTGGTTTTCAGGGAAGAGGAGGTATGAGGGAAATAACACCCGAAATGATGGAACAGTTTCAAAGCAGAGGCGGTATGCCACAGGGAGAAGGCGGTGGAAACATAGATACTGCAGCAATGCAGCGTTTTATGCAAATGCGCCGTAACATGCCCCAGGGCGGACAAGGAGACTCTGCTTTTGTGCGTCGTATGCAGGAACAGGGACAGGGATCTCAACCAGAATAATGCAAAAACATCAAAAGGATATTTAAACAAGGAATAATATGTTCAAGTTTATATTAAGATATTTCCACGATATAGAAATAGCTGTTGAATCGATAGTATCCAACAAGCTGAAATCAATGCTTACAGCTCTGGGTATAATTTTCGGAGTTGCCGCAGTGATAGCCATGCTTGCAATAGGGAAAGGTGCCAAGCAGGAGATAATGGAACAAATGAAAATGGTAGGGGTTAACAATATACTGGTAAATCCTATATTACAGGAAGAGACCTCCTCATCGGAAGAAGGTGAAAAACAAACGAAGAAATTTTCAAGAGGACTGAGTATGCTGGATGTTGATGCAATAAGAGTAACTATCCCGTCGGTAAAAAGGATCAGCCCCGAGATCTCATTCAACGGAACAGCAATGGTGAGCGGAATTAAGTATTCTGCCAAACTCGTCGGTGTATCGAATGATTATTTCCATCTGTACAACCTGCCTCTTACTTCGGGAACTTTCTTTAACTCATACCAGGAAGAAAACGGAATACAGGTTTGTATTATCGGAGCCAATATAAGGGCAAAGTTTTTCAGCCAGGTTGATCCGATAGGACAATATATTAAGTTCAACGGCATATGGCTGAAAGTTATAGGAGTACTTCAGAAAACAACAGTCAGCCTTACAGGTTTTGAAGAAAAGGGAGTCAATGTTTATAATGATAATATCTATATCCCCATCCAGACAATGCTTCTGAGATATCAGAACAGAGCCCTTGTTAATACCAAACTGGTTTCTGAGGCTTCAACAAATGTGATGGTAATGGGCGGTCCGGGCAGAGGCATGATGGGCAGGGTCGTTGTTAGTAGCTCATCGGCAGGTTCCGATACCGAAACTAATTATAATCAGCTCGACAGAATAGTTGTCCAGGTAAATGAAACCGAACAAATAAATCCAACAACGGAGATATTGAGTCGTATGCTGACACGACGACATTCCGATGTTAAGGATTTCGAGCTTACAGTCCCGGAATTACTTCTCAAACAACAACAAAGAACAAAAGATATTTTCAACATCGTACTAGGCGCTATTGCCAGTATATCACTTATCGTAGGGGGAATTGGTATCATGAACATAATGTTCGCTTCAGTTATGGAGAGAATAAAGGAGATAGGGACAAGAATGGCCATTGGTGCCAAAAAAATGGATATTGTTGTCCAGTTCCTTTCAGAGGCAGTATTGATTAGTGTAACAGGAGGCTTCCTGGGTATTTTCCTGGGTGTTATAATGGCCAAACTGATAGAACAGATCGCAGGAATTATGACTATCGTGTCTTTCTTCTCTGTTTTTATAGCCTTTGGAGTATCAGGAGCAGTGGGCATCATTTTTGGTTATTCCCCCGCAAAACGCGCATCAGAAAGAGATCCTATAGAATCATTGAGATATGAATAAAATATTGATGATGAAGAAATTACTAATACTATCGATTATTCCATTATACTTATTACCGATGCAGAGAATCTCTGCACAGGAATTTAAAAGACTTACACTCAATCAGGTTATACAGCTTGCAGAGGGACAATCACCCTATGCGCTGATAGCAAAACACAGGTTCAGGGCCAGTTATTGGCAATACAGAACATTTACTGCACAGTATCGCCCATCGCTGACACTTACAGGTACAACACCTGATTACAGTACAGCCTATACCAGGGTATGGAATGCAGTGACAAGCCAGTATGATTATGTCTCCACAAATATTCTGCAGACGATAGGCTCTCTCTCACTGACTCAGAATATAGGGCTTACCGGTGGTTCCATTTCATTGCAATCAGACCTTACACTGGAAAATGATTTTGAATCAAATGAGAATAAATATATCACTGCACCGATAAGCATCAGGTTGGTACAGCCTCTTTTCAGGTACAATGAGTTAAAATGGCAGAAGAAGACAGAACCATTGAGATATGAATCGGCTAAAAAGACCTATCTGCAGGATATGGAAGATGTCCATATCCGGGCTGTTCAGTATTTTTTCTCTTTAGCTCTTGCGCAGATAAACAAGCAGATTGCCGAAATGAATTATCTGAATGCTGATACTTTGTACAGAATGGCAGAGGGACGATATAACCTGGGAACAATTGCAGAAGATGAACTTCTTCAGATGCAACTTTCCTGGCTTAATTCAGAGACAGCAAGAAAACAGGCTGAGATGAATCTCAGAGACAGGGAAATACGTCTCAGGTCATTTCTCGGATTCAATGAGAATGTCAGAGTTGAACTTATAATTCCCAACGAGATACCTGATCTGCAAATAGAGGTGGAGGAGGTACGTGAACTGGCTCATGCAAATAATCCTGAAATACTCGAACAGCAACTCACTCTGCTTTCTGCACAGAGCCAGGTAGCGGAAGCCAAGGCTGAAAAAGGCCTTAATGCTAACCTTGTAGCCCTGTTTGGTACAAGAGACCAGGATCCTGTTTTTGCTGAAGCCTATTCCAAATCAAATCAACAGCAAACTGTCAGGATAGGTATAACTTTACCGATACTCGACTGGGGCCTCGGACGTGGGAGATACAGAATGGCACAATCGAGTTTGCAGCTGGCACAGGTACAGTCGGAGCAGACTCTTATTGATTTTGACCAGAATCTTACTCTCGACGTTGAACAGTTTAACCTGCAGGCAGAACAGGTTGCCATTGCAGCAAAATCGGATACCGTAGCAACAAGAATGTATGAGGTGACAAAACAAAGATTTCTGATCGGGAAAATAGCTGTTCTCGAACTCAATAACGCTGATACAAGAAAAGATGAAAACAAAAGGGCATATATTATGGAGCTGCAGAATTACTGGGATTATTTCTATAATATAAGAAGACTGGCACTTTATGATTTTTTGAACAATAAACCACTGGGAACAGATTATGAGATGCTTCTTGATTAAGTATTATGTTATATGAATAAGGAGGCTGGATAATTAATATTCAGCCTTTTTTATGTAAAAAATTAATATATTTGCGCCTCAATAATCAAGTATCAGAATAATTCAAACAGTATATAATGCAAAACAAAACAGTCATCATTATTCTGGCAGTTGCATTGGCTCTGGTATCTATCTACCAGCTTTCTTTCACAGTTGCTACGAGTAAAGTTAAAAGAGATGCAAAAGAATACGGCCAGGGAAGCCTTGTCAGGGAGAACCATTATATTGATTCCGTATCGACGCTTACGGAAGATGAATGGAGTTTTTTGGGCTACAGTTTCAAGGAGTGTCAGCAGAGAGAACTCAATCTGGGACTTGACCTCAAAGGAGGAATGAATGTTATACTCGAGGTTTCTGTTGAGGATATTCTTAAGGCATTGTCGAATTACAGTACCGATGAAACATTTGCAGATGCTTTGGCAAGGGCAAGAGAAGCCCGTAAGGAAAGTCAGCTCGATTTCCTCACTCTGTTCAGAAGGGCATTTGAGGAGATAGATCCGGATGCAAAACTGGCGGCAATTTTTGGTACTGTTGACCTCAGAGACAGGATCAACTTCAATTCAACAAATGATGAGGTAATGGAGGTTCTTGACGATGAGGTTTCAACAGCCATTGACAATGCATTTAATATTTTAAGATCGAGGATTGACCGCTTTGGCGTTGTTCAGCCGAATATAACCCGGTTAGCCACAAGGGGACAAATACTTATTGAACTTCCCGGACAGACTGACCCGCAGAGAGTACGTGAACTATTGCAGGGTACTGCCAATCTTGAGTTTTGGGAGACATATGAAAACAGCGAAATAATAGGCTCTTTGTCACAGGCAAACAACCTGCTGAAAGAGATCCTCGATAGCAGCAGGGAGGATGAGATAGTGGAAGAAGAGCCTGTTGAGGAAGTTGTTGCCGTTGATACTACCAATCAGGAAGACCAGGCACTCCTCGACCTTATTGAACAGGATACCATGGAAACGGCTGCTGCCACCACTCTGGAGGAGTTTACAGAGCAAAACCCGCTTTTCGGGATTCTCAATCCTCGTGTAACAGCTCAGGGTGAGGCATTGCCATCAAGTATGGTAGGACTGGCAAGCGGTAAAGATACTGCCAAAGTCAACGATTATCTGGGTATGAACCAGATAAAGGCGCTTTTCCCTCGTGATGTGAAATTCCTGTGGAGCCAGAATCCGTATAAATATGACGAATCACAAACACTTTTTGAGCTACATGCCATAAAGGTTACAACACGCGACGGCAGGCCTCCTCTCAGCGGTGATGTTATTACAGGGGCAAGACCATCAACAGGTCTCACAGGTTCGGAAGTGAAAGTTGACTTCACAATGAATGCTGAAGGTGCAAAGACATGGCAGAGGATGACACGCGAGAATATCGGACGTTGTATAGCCGTTGTACTCGACGGATATGTACGTTCCTATCCGAGGGTACAAAATGAAATAACAGGCGGAAGTACTGAAATAACAGGTGATTTCACCATAGAAGAAGCTGATGACCTGGCAAATATTCTGAAATCAGGTAAACTGCCGGCTCCCGCAAGAATCATTTCAGATACCATTATCGGCCCCACACTCGGGAAAGAAGCAATAAATGCAGGAATGATATCTTTTATCATTGCATTTATCATAGTCCTGCTATATATGATTTTCTACTATAGTACAAGTGCAGGAAGTATTGCCGATATTGCATTATTTACTAACGTTTTCCTCATTTTTGGTGTGTCAGCATCCCTGGGTGCAGTTCTTACTCTCCCGGGTATAGCAGGTATTGTCCTGACAATGGGTATGGCAGTTGATGCCAATGTGCTTATTTATGAACGAATACGTGAAGAGCTGAGAGCTGGAAAAGGAACGAAGCTAGCTATTGCTGATGGTTATAAAGCAGCCCTGTCAGCTATTCTCGATTCAAATATTACTACCCTGCTTACAGGTATAGTACTCTATGTCTTTGGAACAGGACCTATAAAGGGATTTGCAACAACACTGGTAATAGGGATCTTTACCTCACTATTCAGTTCCATTTTTATAACACGTCTTTTCTATGAATGGCGTCTTAAGAAGAATGCCAGATTAAGCTTCTCAATAAAGCTGACTGAAAATTTCCTGAAAAATGTACACTATGATTTCCTGGGGAAAAGAAAACTGTTTTATGTAATATCAGCGATTCTCATTATTGTCGGTATAGGGTCACTGTTTGTCAGAGGACTGAACCAGGGTATTGATTTTACCGGAGGCCGTTCATATGTGGTAAGATTTGAAAATGCCGTATCAACGGCTGATGTGGCTGAGATGCTAACTGTCCCATTCGGTGAACCGCCACAGGTTGTTACCTATGGCAGCGATAACCAGGTAAGAATAGTGACCAAGTACAAAATCGATGAGACTGGAGTTGATGATGAAGTTGAAACAATACTATTTGAAGGACTTCAGGGGCTTCTTGATCCGGGTGTGACAAAGGAAGAATTCCTCGCCGATTACAGGGTGAGCTCTGAAACAGTAGGTCCTACAGTGGCAAGCGATATAAGGAACAAAGCAGTGTGGGCTGTGTCAATAGCCCTCGTTATAATGTTTATGTATATTTTTATACGGTTCAGAAACTGGCAGTATGGCTTGGGTGCAGTGGTAGCAGTTGCACATGATGTTCTGATAGTTATAGGTATTTATTCGCTGTTCTGGGGAATAATGCCCTTCAATATGGAAATTAACCAATCATTTATTGCTGCTATCCTTACGGTTATAGGTTATTCAGTCAACGACTCTGTTGTTGTTTTCGACAGGGTGAGAGAGTTTATACCACTTCACAGAAAACGTCCGAAGAGTGAGGTGCTGAATATGGCCCTGAATGACACACTTAGCCGTACAATAAATACCGGAATAACATCTATTCTTGTATTGTTTGCAATGTTTTTCTTCGGAGGAGCAACAATCAGAGGATTTCTTTTTGCTATGATAATCGGAATAATAGTCGGAACATATTCCTCGATATTCGTTGCGACAGCTGTTGTTTATGATACTTCTGCGAAAAAAGGACTTAAAGCGTGATAAACATATAGTTAAATGTCTGACATCGTGTTATATAGGGGCGTTCAACTGAGCGTCCCTATAATTTTCCAATAGTAAACTTTGATATAATAATATTACTTATTTTTATAACTTTGTAATTTACGTATTAGCTGCAGGATTAAATGAGCGGACAGGAGATATTCGTTATAGTTGTTGTTGTCCTTTTACTGTTTGGAGCTGACAAATTACCCAGTCTGGCAAAAGGATTCGCTAAAAGTATGCGCGAATTCAGAAAAGCTACAGACGACATAAAACGGGAATTTGAAGAAAGCACAAGAGAAATAAGGCAAGATATCAATGAAGTAACACAGACAATAACAAAAGATGTGACCGAATTTTCGGATAACCTGTCGAAAGAGGTTAACGAAGTAGCCACTAATATAAGTAATGATATCACTGAGGTATCGGAGAATATCAAAAAAGATGCGGATGACATAGCTGATAATATCAGGAAAGAGGTGAACGAAGTAACTGATGATGTCAGTAAAGATGTTAATGAAGTGTCAGATGAGATCGATAAAGACCTGAAACAGGTTTCTGATAATTAATGATAAAAACAACAGGCATAACCAAGTCTTTCGGCAATCTTAAAGTCCTGAAAGGCATAGATATTGAAGTTAGGGATAAAGAGGTTGTCGCAATAGTGGGAGCCAGCGGAGCAGGTAAAACAACCTTACTACAGATAATCGGCACACTCGATAAACCCGACAGTGGTATAATATCATATGACAATAAGGATATCAGCCGTTTAAAAGGCAGGTCACTCGCCTCCTTCAGAAACAATAACATAGGCTTTGTCTTTCAGTTTCACCAGCTTCTTCCGGAATTTACCGCACTCGAAAATGTCTGTATCCCGGCATATATAGCGGGTAAAGGTAAAGTAGAAGCAGAGACAAAGGCAGCAGAATTGCTGGGTTTTCTTAACCTGTCTGACAGGCTTGAACATAAACCTTCGGAATTAAGTGGCGGAGAACAGCAACGTGTTGCCGTAGCACGTGCACTGGTAAATAATCCGTCAGTGATATTGGCTGATGAACCTTCCGGTAATCTCGATTCGGAAAACAAAAACGAATTACATAAACTTTTTTTCAGGCTGCGTGATACTTTCGGACAGACAATAGTAATTGTAACTCACGACAGACAACTGGCAAATATGTCGGATCGCATTATGCAGATCAAGGACGGGCTTATCATAAATGAGTCATAAAAAGGCATATAACAATATTCCTGCCGATGAAATGAAATTATTCCTTGAGGAGAAATACCTTCAGTACAACAATCCCTCATTTATTGAATGTGATCCTGTTTCCATTCCACATTTATTTACAGAAAAACGCGACAGGGAAATATCAGGATATTTGACTGCTTCCATTTCCTGGGGCCGGCGCGACCTGATACTCAAAAGTGCCCGCAACCTGATAGCCCTAATGGATAATGAACCCTATGAGTTCATTACATCATCAGGGGAAAAGGAATTTGACAGGTTTGATAAATTCGTACACAGAACCTTCAATGGAGCCGATTGCAGATATTTCATAAAAGGATTAAGAAATATCTATAGGGAATATAACAGTATGGAAGACGTGTTACTTGAAGGGATGAAACATGGCACATCAGTCAGGGAGGGTCTCATGCATCTTCGTTTAAAATTCTTTGAATTACAGCATCCGGGAAGGACAGAAAAACATTTTGCCGATGTTAAACGAGGAGCTGCCGGTAAGAGACTCAATATGTTCCTCCGGTGGATGGTCAGAAAAGATGGTCGCGGTGTTGACTTTGGAATATGGGATAGAATTGATCCTTCAATGCTTTTTATTCCCCTGGATATTCATTCCGGGAATACAGCAAGGATACTGGGGCTTCTTACAAGAAAGATAAATGACTGGAAGGCAGTGGAAGAATTAACTGCCACTCTAAGAGAATTCGACCCTGATGATCCTGTAAAGTACGACTTTGCCCTGTTCGGAACGGGTATTTACGAAGGATTACGGAAATGAAGTAATATGAATTATTACAAGGTTATTTTATTCTTGTTTCCAATGGCTCTGTAATAGAGGTTCACATATTCAACAGCACTCTTATCCCATGAAAAATTCTGTTCCATGGCTGTTTTAATAAGTTTCTGTAAGTGTGGTTTCCTCATATTATAAGTATCCAGCGCCCATTTAACAGTATTATAAATGGCTTTGCCACTGGGATCCTTGAATTTAAAACCCGTACCCTCGCCGCTTTCCTGATTATAGTTTTCAATTGTGTCATTTAATCCTCCGGTAGCTCTTACAATGGGTAAAGTGCCATACTTAAGGGAGTATATCTGGTTTAATCCGCATGGTTCATATAATGATGGCATTATGAAGAAATCGCTTCCGGATTCTATCAGGTGGGCCAATTTATTGTTATATCCTATAAATGATCCTGTTTTACCGGGAAACCGGTATGATAAGTTGCTGTATAAGGCTTCCAGGTGATTATCTCCGGCACCCAGGATGGCAAACTGAACATCCATTGTATTGAGAATATCCTCAATACATTCAGCAAGGATATAAAAACCTTTCTGCTCCACCAACCTGCTTATTATACCAATAACCGGGGTTGTATCTGACTGATTCAGATTTAATTGCTGCTGCAGCACACTTTTACAAACAGCTTTACCCTTAAAATCATAGTAAGAATAATTCGAGGGTATAAGGGTATCCTTTGCAGGATCCCATTCCGAATAGTCAACACCATTGAGTATCCCGACATAATCATCGCCTCTTCTGTTAAGGTAAGGATCCAGGCCATATCCGCCTTCTTTTGTTTTAGTTTCCAAAGCATATCCTTTACTCACGGTATTAACAGCATCTGCAAAATATATACCTCCTTTTAAGAAGTTTACGGCATTATAGCATTCAAATCTATCCGGTATAAAATCCTCATATCCCAGTCCTGAATAATCGTAAAAATATCTATCATATTTTCCCTGATATGCTATATTATGTATTGTCAAGACACTTGCCGCACGATTGAATACCGGGTCATCCTTATAATGTCTTTTAATATAGGCAGGTAATATTGCGGTATGCCAGTCGTTTGCATGTACAATATCCGGTCTGAAGTCTAATTCCCGGCATATGTTCAGTGCTGCTTTCGACAAAAAGGCAAAACGTTTTGGATTATCCTGATAATCATTGAAATAATTATCATGATAGATATTTGACCTGTCGAAGAACGGCTCATAGTCAACAAGATAAACAGGCACATCTCCGGGCAGGCTGGTCTTACTCACACTGCAGCTGATATCCTCAAAGGCCATATTAACATTCATTTTATCAATAGCAGTATTGATATTGTGTTTCGATATATCGATAAATGAATACAATGGGATGACTACAATGATGTTATGACCCAGTTTTTTTAAAAAGGAGGGCAATGAACCGACAACATCACCTAATCCTCCTGTCTTTGCAAATGGGACACACTCTGATGATACAATAAGAATGTTTAGAGGATTTCTCATTTGCATTATTTATTAAACGGGTAATTTAAGTTCTATTTTTTCTTTGGATCCGAATAACAGACCTACAACTAGGGTGAGGTATTCCCGGAGCTGACGGGTAATCAGGTAATTATCCAATACAAACTGACGGGCATTTTTCCCCATTCTTTTCATTGTTCCGGGATGTTTCATGAGATAACGAATACGCATTGCAGCACCTTCGGGGGTGCTGACTCTGAATCCGCAATAATGATCAATAACCTGCAGTTTGATACCGCCTGTATTACCACCGATCACTGGTTTACCTTTCCATAAGCCTTCGGTTACTGTAAGTCCGAATCCCTCTTTGAGTGATTTTTGTATTATAATATCAGAACCTCTTTGCAGTGCATTGATTTGTCGGTGTGCATCAGGAGGCAGTTCAAGGATATGTATATCGGGGTCTTTACCTGCAAAAGCTTTAACTTCCCCGAGAACCTCCTGTCCTTCAGGATCATCAGATGCACCGCCACCGGCTAATACTAATTGTACCGGGACATAATCCTTTATTAACCGGTAACTTTGAATTACTCCTACAGGGTCTTTGAACCTATCGAAGCGCGAAACCTGGGTCAGCAAAGGTATATCCTTCCGGATACCCCAGGAATTGAGAAAATCTGATATTTCTTTTTTGGGAAGATCGATATTTTTTTCACTTAAAGGATCAATGCTTGGTGGTATTAAATATTGAGGATGGGCAAGCTGCTGTACAAATCCTGAAAGCGACCATATACTCGCATCGTAATCTTTTATATATTGTCGTAAATATTTCCATACCGGTCGGTATGGATGACTTACATCTATATGGCAACGCCAGAGCCATTTCCCTTTTCTTTCCTTGCAGCTACGCAGCAATGCTGCAGGTTGTGGGTCATGGATAAATACAATATCTGCTTCTCTCAGCTTATCCCTGAGCCTGTCGCAATTCTGCTGGTTGGTTTTCTCATAAACCGACAGTAGTGAAGGTGAAATATCATCACGGTTGCCCTGAAGGGAATTATGCATTTTCTTTGTACACTGGTAAAAATCTTTTTCACCTTTGATAATTTCCCATTCAGCATCTATTCCCAGTTCCTTTTTTAAAGGAATCAGACGGTTAAGTATTTCTGCTACTCCGCCACCTTCTTTTGTCGAATTAATATGGAGGATCTTCATCCCTTTTAAAGGATTTGTCAATTGTCTCAGGTGATCTATCACCTCATTGCCAACGACATTTGCATATTGTTCAAGCAGACTTTCCATCAGACATTTACTTTAAAGTAGTTTTTAAAAACCTTGTCTATTTCCTGACGAAGCTCATTTAAAGTCGTAAAAGAGGGGTCAATATTATCGAGAGATTCTATTAATCCCTGATGTTTTCCGTTAAAACCAGCAAGCCAGAGCGAAAAATCGTTTCTGTGTCCCACGGTTCTTCTCCTGGAATCAATGAAATGAAAAAAGATACTTCCAAGCGACATCTTTGGTATAACATCCAGCAAATCCTTAGGATCTGTATATACTACTCCCGTATCGAAGATCACTATTTGGGAACGGATAAAATGAAATTCATGCCCGTGTTTCACCCAAGGCACATATTCTGATTCGGATAAACGTTCTTCAACAATCTCAATGATCTCATTACGCAGATCTTCAATATCATTGAAAATATTGGGATCTATTATGGCAAGTTGTTCGGAGATCTTGGGATCATGCAGGTATCGTGATGCCCATACCGCAAAATCATTTTGAAATTCGGGGTCATCAAAATGAGGATGCATAAGACCTCCCCAGAAATGATAGTAAAAACATCCGGGATGGACTGTTTTCAGATGATCCCGGAATTCTCTCAGGTTTTGCGCTTTTGCACCTGTCGCAATTGCAATAAGCGCACAATCCTGAATCTTGAAGCCTTCATTGTTCATACTACTATATTTTAAAGAGAATGTACAATTCCTTATTAGTTCCTGTATATCAGTGCGCTATCAATCAAATAATTACACTCTTTGGCCGATAAATATATGGAAATTGAGATACAATGACAAATGATCACCCGGAATTACCATATCTGCACAGTATTAGACCACTTAGTATTACAGGGAATCAGGTATGGTTAATAATTGTAACTTTGAATCAGATATTAACAATAACAAACAAATTTTGTTATACATATAATCATATAAGTATAAGATTATGACCTTATTGTTGATCATTGATATGCAGAACGATTTCTGCAAACCCGATGGGGCATTGTATGTTAAGGGTGCAGAAAAGGATATATCACGACTGGGAACTTTTATAAAACAGTATTCTGAAAAACTCGATCATATCATCCTGACACAGGACAATCATAATGTAATTGACATATCTCATCCTCAGTTCTGGGAAGATAGTGAGGAGAATGCCCCGGAAGCTTTCACCGAAATCAGTACGGATGACGTTGCCAATGGTAAGTGGAGGCCTCGTTTTGAAAAAGAAAGGGCAGTTGAATACATCAGGGATCTGGAAAAACAGGGTGAGTTTCCGCATGTTATATGGCCTGAACACTGTATCATAGGATCATGTGGAGCTGCCATCGTTGATGAGATAATGGAGCCTGTAAAAATATGGGCCCGGGAAGGAAGATATTTTGATGTTGTGACAAAGGGAACAAATCCTCTCACAGAACATTTTGGAGCATTGAAGGCAAATGTACCGGTAAAAAACAATCCGGAGACCCAGTTAAATAGTGAGCTTGTAAATAAATTCACACTATTTGATACTATACTGATAGCCGGTGAAGCCAAAAGCCACTGTGTGGCAAGTACCGTAAAACAAATGCTGGAAGTTGATGATACAGCCCGTAGAATGGTGATATTAGAAGACTGTATGTCGAATGTTGCCGGTTTTGAAACACTTGCATTGCCGATCTATAAAAAAGCAAAGAACGAAGGAGTAAGATTCACATTGAGCACTGAGTGGTTCAAATGATTTAGTAAATTTTCTATATTCCTGTATTTATGATCATAACACATTTCACCGATAACGACCTGTACAAGTTCACTACCATGAATGCCATACAAAAATTATATCCTGAAGCTATGGTCAGGTATAGTTTTATTGACCGGGGACAAACGAAATTTCCTGATGGCTTTGCGGGGGAGCTGCGAAAAGAGGTCGACAGGTTTGCAGAAATTGCATTAAGTGATGAAGAGGTACAATTCCTTATTTCACGTTGTTATTACTTCGACAATGTTTTCATTGATCTGTTGAAAGGGTACCGGTTTAATCCGGATGAAGTAAAAATTGAACAGAAGGGGGGTGATCTTAGTATTGAGATTGAGGGCTTATGGTACCGGACGGTACTGTGGGAAGTACCATTATTAGCCTTGGTATCGGAACTCTTCTTCATCATGTCAGGTGACAAACCAGCTAATACAGAAGAAAGAGCTGCTGAAAAAGCATTAAGGCTGGCTGAGATGCAGGCTGAATATTCAGATTTTGGAACACGACGCAGATTCTCATTTGATGTACATGATCGTGTCATAAAAACACTAAAGGGAAACTCGGGAGAATATTTTAAAGGAACAAGCAATGTGTTTCTTGCTATGAAACACAATCTTACTCCGATAGGTACACATCCCCATGAATGGTTTATGTTCCATGCCTGCCGCTATGGTTACCGTTCAGCCAATACCAGGGCACTTGATAACTGGGTAAACATTTATGAGGGGGATCTCGGAATCGCACTTAGCGATACTTTCACAACAGAGAATTTTTTTAACAGCTTCTCACTTCTTCATGCAAAGCTTTTTGACGGTGTACGGCATGACAGCGGCGATCCGTTGGAATTTGCCGACAAGGTGATAACATTCTATAAAGAAAGACGAATAGATCCTTCAACAAAGACAATTGTCTTCAGCGACGCTCTTAACCTTGATAAAATAGAGAAAATCAGGCAAAATGCCAGTGGCAGGATACATGATGTATACGGGATAGGTACCTATCTGACAAATGATGTTGGCGTTGATCCGTTGAATATCGTTATAAAGATTACAGAAGCCAAACCATTTATAAGCGGCGATTTCCATCCTGTGATCAAATTATCGGATGATATGGGAAAAGAGACCGGTGATCCCGATGAGATAAAATTATGCAGGGCTGTCTTAAACCTCTAGATACTAATCGGCTTACTCAGGTGTGGATTACAAATCCACACCAGCAGACTGTGCATCAGTGCTGGCACGGATTTGTAATCCATGCCAACATCTGTATCATTGAATCATATTATTTACGGACAGACCGTATTCTTCCTTCATTTCTATACCAAAGGATTTTAGTTGCCTGATAACGGGATCATAAATTTCATGTACAACCGGCCTGCAGACACCTTTAATATTCAATTTCTTTTCAAGTATCATCTGCACTGCGATAGATGCCGGTAGTGCAACGGTCCTTGCAACAGCTGTATTGGAGGATGGTGATCCGAAGTCAAGCATCGATGATTTTATCACCTCTTTTTTGCCATTAGCCCACGAAGCAAGAAAAATATGCTGTAAAACTACCATATCACGCTCATTATCAGAGAGTGACATACGGCTTATCATTCTGTTTGAAGTTATGTCGAATGGTGACGCCATGGAGTATTTGAGTGTCTCGTCACTGAAAAACCCCAGGTATTCAAGCGATTTGACAGGTATGGCATTCTCACTTACTCCAAGTTTTTCTGCCACAGTTTTTTTCAGGTCTCCCGTTAATACCTGTGCCTGCTCAGCGAGGAAACCGGCATAACTCATTCCACTGTAATCCTTTGTCTTATCATCAAACATCGACAGTCTCTTCATGGCATCAAGAGTCTCACACCAGCCTTTAAACCGCAATGTTCCCCTGTACATTGTCACAGCTTCAGGAATACCGTAAATATCAATATAACTGATAGAATCCCTGTTGGGATATACCTCGAGTTCTCCCACACCATGGTAATCATAAATAAATGTATTCTTAAAGAGGTCAACCGGTTCGATAAAGATCTTCTTCCCTTTTTTCAGATATAAAGCATCGTTTGTGCCGGCCATAATAACTCCTTTAGGGCTCCATGAAAACTTATATTGCATCGGGTTATCTGCAAATTCAGGTGCAGGAAGTGCACCACAGAGTGAATAGAATTCTTCGACACTGCCATTCCTGTCATGGATATGATCAATTATTTTCATGGCTGTCATATGATCAATGCCCGGGTCAAGGCCCATTTCATTAAGCAATAGTACTCCTGCCTTTTTTGCATCCTCATCGAGAGCCTGCATTTCTTTCTGTACATATGATGTTGTAACCATGGGTTTTGAAAACTTTATACAGGTTTTTGCGACAGACACATGGTATTTATATGGCAGAAATGACACTACAATATCATGTTCATTTATAAGTTTCTCAAGGGTATTGATGTCATTTGCCGACCACGTCATTGAAAATCCGTTTGGATGACCCTTGATCATTCTGTCAGCCTTTGCTTTTGTTGTTGTAGCTATCATTAACCTGTAATTCCTTGCAAGAAGGAATTCAACCATAGGTTTGACAACAAGCCCTGCACCAAGTATCAAAACTTTATTCATAATACCTCCGGATCAATTGTATTTTAGTGGCACAAGATAACAAAAAACAGGTGTTCAGAATATGACTTTTCTCTGTGTCCCTCTGTGCCTTCTCAGTGGAGCTCAGTGTAACAAAAAGTTTTAAAAAACTTACACAGAGGGGCACAGAGAAGGCACAGAGGGACACAGAGAGAATGATATAAAATTGTATCTTTGTTTCTTGTCAGATACAGTTGTTTTTACCTCATAAATCCGAATGTCAGAAAAGCAGAAATATGTTGAAACACCGCTGATGAAGCAGTATTACAGTGTCAAGTCAAAACATCCCGATGCCATTTTACTCTTCAGGGTAGGCGATTTCTATGAAACATTCGGTGAAGATGCAATACGTACATCAGAGATATTGGGGATAACACTTACACGGAGAGCCAACGGAGCAGCTTCGTTTGTTGAGCTGGCAGGATTTCCACATCATGCACTCGACACATATTTGCCAAAACTGGTAAGGGCAGGACAAAGAGTTGCCATATGTGAACAGCTTGAGGATCCCAAGCTGGCAAAGAAGATTGTTAAAAGGGGAATAACAGAACTAGTAACACCCGGTGTGTCTCTCAACGACAATGTGCTTAATCATAAGGAAAATAATTTCCTGGCGGCAGTACATATTGAAAGAAGAGCTGCAGGAGCAGCTTTTTTAGATATATCGACCGGTGAGTTTCTTGTTGCTGAAGGCACTTTAGATTACATAGATCAGATGCTTAATAATCTGCAGCCCAAAGAGGTGCTTTTTGAAAAGAAGAAAAGGGATCTCTTTATTGAAAGCTTTGGTACTAAATATTATACTTTCAAACTGGATGACTGGATATTTACATCTGAAGCTGCTCATGACAGGCTTCTGAAACAGTTTGAGACAAGCTCTTTGAAAGGATTCGGTGTCGAAAATTATGCCTATGGGATTATTGCAGCGGGTGCAATACTTCACTATCTCGATCTGACACAACATGAACAACTTGGACATATTACCAGCTTATCGCGCATTGAAGAGGACAGATATATGTGGCTGGATAAGTTTACGGTGCGAAACCTTGAGTTATTTCATTCACCATTCGAAGGAGCCAGTACACTTATAGATGTTATGGACAGGACCATTTCGCCAATGGGCGGAAGACTTCTTAAAAGATGGATATCACTTCCGTTGAAAGATATACAGCCTGTAAATGAACGCCTCGATATAGTACAGCATCTGGTCGAGAACAGAGATCTAATGGATGAGATATCCGGATTGATAAGACAGATCGGAGATCTTGAACGACTTGTTTCGAAGGTGGCAGTGAGCAGGATCAATCCCCGGGAGGTCGTCCATCTTAAAAAAGCTTTAAGAACCATTGATCCCCTCAAGTCGTTATGCAATAAAACCAGGTGTGAGCCGCTTGTGAATCTGGCAGAACAGCTTAATACATGTAAATCGCTGGCAGACAGGATAGAACATGATCTCAATAACGATCCTCCCGTGCAGATAAACAAGGGAAATGTTATTGCCAAGGATGTTTCCGGTGAACTGGATGACCTTAGGAAGATCCTGTACAGTGGTAAGGATTATCTTGCCGACCTGCAGAAAAGGGAAAGCCGGCGGACAGGGATTCCATCATTGAAAGTAGCTTATAACAATGTTTTCGGATATTACATTGAAGTGAGGAATACACACAAGGAAAAGGTGCCCTCCGAATGGATCAGGAAACAAACACTGGTGAGTGCTGAACGCTATATCACCGAAGAGCTTAAGGAATATGAAAACAAGATACTTGGTGCTGAAGAGAAGATACTTGAACTTGAGACGAAACTGTTCAACGACCTTGTCCTTACAGTTACTGAATATATACCTCCGATACAGCTGAACTCTTCGCTTATAGCCAAGCTTGATTGTCTTCATTCATTTGCCCTGCTGGCAAATGAAAATAACTATACAAGGCCTTTTCTTAATGATACCTTGAAAATAGAGATTGTTGACGGACGTCATCCTGTAATTGAAAAACAACTGCCTCCGGGAGAATCATATGTGCCAAACGATGTTATCCTCGATACTGAAGACCAGCAGATTATCATACTTACCGGACCCAACATGTCGGGGAAATCAGCATTATTACGGCAGACAGCCCTTATTGTATTGATGGCACAGACAGGCTGTTTTGTCCCTGCAAAATCTGCAACGATAGGCATTGTGGATAAAATATTCACAAGGGTGGGCGCGTCCGATAATATAAGTCTCGGAGAATCAACCTTCATGGTTGAAATGAACGAAGCAGCGAGTATTCTGAACAATCTTTCTGAAAGAAGCCTGATACTGCTCGATGAAATAGGCCGTGGCACAAGTACCTACGACGGTATATCAATAGCCTGGGCCATGGTTGAATATCTGCACGAGAACAAACTGAGAGCAAAAACCTTATTTGCTACGCATTATCACGAGCTTAACGAGATGGAAAATTCATTTTCACGGGTAAGGAATTATAATGTTTCGATCAAGGAGATGAATAACAAGGTGATTTTTCTGCGAAAGCTGAAAAGAGGGGGAAGCGAACATAGTTTCGGAATCCATGTGGCAAAAATGGCAGGTATGCCGCGAAGTGTTGTAAACAGGGCAGACGATATACTAAAGGAACTGGAACAAAGCCATACGAAGGCAAAACCAATAGCTGACCTGGCAGATCACAGGGAAGGTTTACAGCTTAGCATTTTCCAGCTTGATGATCCTGTTCTTAAGCAAATACGTGATGAACTGGTTGAAATAGACATTGATAATCTGACACCTGTAGAGGCTTTGAATAAACTCTACAATATTAAAAAGTACCTGAAATAGTCAAATTCCGGGGAAAAATTGCTATCTTTGTGCGTCTCTCACATTTTTTTTGACATATGCCTCAATCAAATATCAAGGATAAATTAAAGATAGCAGTACTGGGTGCAGGACATGGCGGACTAGCCATGGCCGGACATCTTGCCCTTATGGGGCATAAGGTTAACCTTTTTAACAGGGGGGAGGAACGGCTGTGGGGAGTCAAATCATCCGGCACTATAGAGATTACAGGTGAGATAGAAGGTTTTGGCAAGATAAACCTGGCTACTACCTCAATGAAGGAGGCAATAGAAGGATGTGAACTGATAATGGTTGTGGTACCGGCCAGTGCCCACAAGTGGATGGCCGAACAGATGGCCCCTCACCTGGCAGATGACCAGATAATTATACTTCATCCAGGCAGGACATATGGTGCAATAGAATTTAAACAGATTCTTACAAGGATGAAGATAAAAGCCAATGTGATAATTTCTGAAGCCCAGACTTTTATATATGCATCCAGGGCTACAGGACCATCACAGGTACATATTTTCAGGATAAAACATTCAATACCGGTAGCATCGATAAGAGCCCATCTTATTCCCCACGTTATCGGCAAGATGAGGCAGTTTTATCCTCAGTTTGTCCCGGGTGACAATGTCTTTAAAACAAGTTTTGAAAATATAGGAAGTGTATTCCACCCCGCATTGTGTATTCTCAATTCAGGATGGATTGAACACGATATAGATTTCCAGTTCTATCACGAAGGAGCAACTCCCTCTGTAACAAAGGTTCTGGATAAAATTGATGAGGAACGGGTACGTGTGGCTGAAGCCCTTGGTATAAGAGCTATCTCAGCCAGACAATGGCTCTATATGGCATACAGCTCTACGGGGGAAACACTTTTTGAGGCAATGAAGAAAAATATCGGGTACAGGGGTATACTGGCGCCCAGATCACTGAAAGTCAGATATATGGAGGAGGATATTCCTTGTAGCCTCGTCCCGATAGCCTCCACAGGAAAAATGTTGAATGTAGACACACCTACAATAGATGCAGTAATTCACATGGGAGCCCTGATGAACAGTACCGATTACTGGGCAAACGGACGGACCATGGAGAATCTGGATCTTGCAGGCATGAGCGTGCGCGATCTAAGATTGCTTGCAATTGGTGAACCATCAAAATGATCAGTTAGCCTGAATTCTTATTTCAGGGTGGGTTCATCAGGATAAAAATATTGATCATACCCTTAATTGAGGGAATACATGGTTTCCGTATAATTCCGGAAACTGTTAATGTTTTAGTGTGCAGACATAGAGCATAATAAAAAATATAATAACTAAAAACAATAATTTATGGCAGGAATTGCGGGAATAGCATCCAAAAATGCTGAGACAGAAGTACAGGAAATGCTTAACACCATCCGTCACAGGGGTAAAGAAGGTATGACCATTTTAGAAAAGAATGGAACTACAATAGGGCTTGTATGGAACGAAACAGAAGATGAACTGGTAAAAAAATACCTTGATGAAGGAATCGTTGTTGATGGCTCAGGAACAGGTCATTATGCCCTTGTAAAAGCTGAAGATGGAAATTTTAAAATGTATCGTGATGAATTAGGTGTTGCTCCACTCTATCATGGAAAGGACAGTACCGGAAATATATGTTTTGCCTCAGAAGTGAAAGCATTACAGGAAATTGCCGAAGATATTTCGGCAATACCCCCGGGCCATACTTATGACGGGAATAGATTAAAATCATATTTCAAATTGGAAACAGGCGAACCACTGGAGGATAATCCCGAAAAAATAGCTGTACGATTACGCGATCTTCTGGATAATATAGTGTCTCGTTGTATCAATACGAAATCTGTTGGATCGTGGTTGTCAGGAGGTCTTGATTCAAGTACTATCTGTGCCCTTGCTGCCCGTCATGTAAAACAACTAAAGACTTTTGCTGCAGGAATTGAGGGTGCCCCCGACCTTAAATTTGCCAGGGAAACAGCAGATTACATTAAGTCGGATCATCACGAAGTGATTGTTACTGTCGATGACATGATCCGTGTTCTCCCAGATGTTATCTATCATCTTGAATCGTTTGATGCATTGCTGGTGAGGTCGAGCATTACAAATTACCTTGTTGCAAAACTTGCCTCAGAACATGTTTCTGATGTGTTCTCCGGTGAGGGCGGAGATGAATTATTTGCAGGTTATGATTACCTGAAAACAATTCCAGAAGAGCAACTGGACGAAGAACTTGTAAAAATAACCGGCAGTTTGCATAATACTGCCCTGCAAAGAGTTGACCGAAGTGCATCCGCTCACGGTACCAGAGCTCATGTAGTATTTGCCAATCCTGAGGTAGTAAGGTTTGCACTGACTATACCTGTTAAATACAAGATATATAATAATCAGGAAAAGTGGATACTCAGAAAAGCAATGGAGGGATTACTGCCCGAATCAATACTACAGCGACCAAAGGCAAAATTCTGGGAAGGTGCAGGGGTGGAGGACTTGCTTTCAGAGTATGCGTCCGGCAGGATTACAGACAATGATTTCAGGAATGAAAGAAAGGTGTCTGATAATATAAAAATCAACACAAAAGAAGAGCTGTTTTATTACAGGATCTTTAAAGATCATTTCGGATCAGATAATTTTGAATGGATGGGAAGGACCAAGGGGAGTCCTGTTGAATAGTCAGACATTATTCAAACTATCTCTTTCTGGTTATGTGCGTTGACAAACAGCATGGTTCCTGTTCCGTCATATCCGTTTAACATCTCCTCCCAATTATGTTTTAGTCCTCTTACACTGAATCCTGTCATTATAAGGGCTGCCGTAGATGATTTATGATTTATCAGGCTTTTAAGTGTCATCTCCGGCTCTTCGGTGATGATCTCGATATTCTTTTCCGTTATCGGCAGTCTGCCGGCTTTTACCAGTTCAATAAGCTTCATGCGGATCTCTTCATATTGACCGGGCTGACATGTTTCAAAGATCTTGATATTGGATTTTTTCCAGTCAGGATGTCCTGAAATAATGAAACTCATTAAAATTAGCAGACTTGAATTTTCAGGTTCCTCATTGTTTATCCACACATGTATATCGTTTTTGAAATTTATCTCCTTCCTGCAGGTTGCCAGCAGGCAAATGTCAAAATTACCTGCTTTAATAAGACCGATATTCTCTATTATTTCACCAAGATTTTCTGGATTTTCCTTGTCATATTCAAATATCACCATATTATTTTCCATTCCCGAGATTCCGGGCACCTGGATTGCCTGTGCAAGTGCTGAAGTATATGACGGGGAGATTAATGTGTCGACATAAACATGATTATTTGTTGTATCGTACAGTTCTATCAGTCTTGAAAGCTCTTCGGCAGCCTGTTTACTCGTTGCCCTTGAATAGTATCCTTCTATACGGTGAAGGTAGGTGCCGAAACCATACCTGTAGGATATCCAGTTCAATAGTTGAAATGCTCTTTCACGTGCAAAAGAGTGTTTGGAAATACAGATTGCACTTGGTCTCCACTCTTTGGCTTTCTTCTTGCTTTCGGACCGCTGAAGGTAAACCTGTATGTTTCTGTTAATCTGGAATAGTGCATTGGCAAACAAAGATTCAAGTCCGTCCCTATTACGATGATACATCTTAATATATAAATAGATTAAGGTCATCAGTACAAGTGCTGCAAGAGCATAGGGTGCATTTATTTTAAACATAACCCATAATGCAATAAGAAAACCCATCAGTGAAAGGTACCAAAGCGACCTGAATGAAGGGCGGTAAGAAGGAGAAGACCCGAAGTGATTAAGAAAAGAGATAAGGCATAATGATCCGTATGTTACCAGAAAGAACATTGAAATAATCTCAGCAACAGCATTAACACTGCCCAATGCAACAAAAACGATGGCAATTATAACCGTTATCAGGGTTGCATTGATAGGTTCACCATCAGATTTTCTTCCTTTTGCCAGCCATCTGTTGAGTTTTGCTGAAGGGAAAGATACATCATGTGCCAGTGCCTGAAGGGTTCTGGGAGCTACCATCACCGAACCGATAGCTGAAGATATTGTTGAGGCTGCCAGGCCCAATGGGATGATAACGACCCCGAAAACCGCTATCTTACCCATGATCAGCTGGTTAGCCAGCATATCCTCAACACTTGCCGATGTTGATAGTTTGTAAATAATTGCAATATAAACAAGGCATCCCGATATGGTTGCTATTATGGTACCACGGGGAATGGATTTAGCTGGGTTTTTAAGGTCACCGGACAAGCCTACTCCCGCTGTCATCCCTGTGAATGCAGGAAAAACAATAGCAAATACCATAAAAAAATCTCTCAAATTTCTGATATCTCCGACAGGGAGTCTTCCTTCTGAGGCAATCCCAAATTCTGTCTTTCCCAGGAAGAAACAAAGTATTGAAATAAAAAGGATAGTTACTACAATATAGAGCATTTTTACGCCCATATTTGCACCTTTCCTGAGGATAACAAAACCCAGTGTGAGCATGACAGGGATGCTGATAACCTGCCGGGGAAGATTGATATTAAGAGATTCTGACATATAGATGAAAAAGAATTCGAATGCTTCAGTAAAGGCAATTACATAAAAAGCCACACTTATAGCCTGCGACAGATACAGGGCTATTCCTATTGTAGCTCCGATATTGAGACCGAATGAACGTGAGATAATAAAATATTCGCCGCCACCCTCTACACGTTTGTTGGTTGCAAGTTCCGACAGGGCAAAAGCAGTTGGAATTGTAAGTGA
>Ga0272441_10004670_pt1 | contig 24501 bp, 22 predicted proteins | sample SSMProp6N_FD_193582 | JGI IMG/M metagenome (GOLD analysis project Ga0272441, IMG submission 193582) | Marine sediment archaeal communities from Little Sippewissett salt marsh, Falmouth, MA, United States - SSM-Prop-6N | ecosystem: Environmental > Aquatic > Marine > Wetlands > Sediment ...
CATCAGGAAAGATGGGACATTTACATATACCGCCAATCGCACCCCCGATAGGATTGTTGCCCCCCAGATCAACAGAAACCCGAAGATAACTCCCAGGAAATAACTCTTTTTCATCTTACTCAACCTCCTCATTTTGGAATTTCTCTATAAACAGGTTCGGATTTAGCCTTTTAGCACCAGCTTCTATTCTGTATTGATATCCTTCCATCTTCAGTAAACGATAGACGTTCGAACCGAGATCTGTATTAAGGAAAAACGTCCTGGGTATGAAAAAAACGAGAAGAATAACACATACACTGAAGCTGTATTTTATGAAAGTAAATAGGAGAGGATCCCGTTTTCCCACCTCCACAGAATATACCGGGGGCTTCGGCACCATTTTCTGCTTTGAGAGATAGTCGGAAAAATACCAATAAACCTCTTTTTTCAATCTCTTATCCATACTTCTCCTCCAGCTTTTTCTTGAGCTGTCTCCGTATACGATATATACGGTATTTCACGGTGCCCTGGGGCTTACCCAGTATTCCGGCAATGTTTTTTATCTTCAGGCATTCATAAAAACGGAGATATGCTATCTGCCTGTCCTGCCAGTCCAGAGATTCCAGGCAGTACCGAACACTCTGCACAGTCTCAGCATCTATGAGGGTGTCCACCGGATCAGTGTATGGTGAAACAGCATCATCTATGGAGCTGCTGGGATGTTGCGGGCAGTCTCCTTTTTTTGACTCTTTTCGGACAAAATCTATCAAGGTTCGATTTGCTATTGTATATATCCAGGTGTTCATTGTGAAAAGCGGTTTGTATTCATGGAGATGTCTATATACTTTTAACAGGGTAATCTGGGTTAAATCATCACAGTCATCAGGATAATTCGGCAATCTCAATGCAATGAAACCACGTATCTTACGTGCATACAGTCTATAGATATCATTGAAGATCTCCTCTTTTTCACCCCTGCCTGTTAGAGCTAATCTCCTCAGACGCCGTTGAATATTTTTCATCTATTCAATTATACGTTCGGGTTTTTGAAAAGTTGGGGGATATGCCGATGTTTTCCCTCTATTTGGAACATTATTCGAAATTTTTCTTCAGATTCTTCTCATACGGAGGATAGATCATACCTCGATCAGTAATATACCCGCGTATGAGTCTGTGGGGTGTCACATCAAAAGCCGGATTTCTTACTTTCACTCCTTCCGGAGCCACCCGATGATTGGCTATTACCGTTACCTCTTCCTCCGGACGTTCTTCGATGATGATCTCAGAACCTTTCGTTGTCGCCAGATCGACTGTCGAAGCGGGACAGGCAACATAGAAGGGTATGTTGAAATAATCAGCCAGGATGGCCACTCCCAGGGTGCCGATTTTATTGGCCATATCGCCATTGGCGGCTACCCGATCGGTACCGACGATTATCAGATCAATCAGGCCTTCCGCCATAACGAAAGCCGCCATATTATCGGTAACAGTTGTCACATCAATCCCGGCCTCCATCAGCTCCCAGGCAGTTAAACGTGATCCCTGAAGCAGTGGACGGCTTTCGTCTGAATAAACCCTGAAGGGTATTCCTTTCTCATGTGCCAGATACAGAGGTGCAGTTGCGGTTCCGTACTCGGATGTTGCCAGGCGTCCGGCATTGCAGTGGGTGAGTATTCCCATATTTTTCTTAATGAGGAAAAGCCCCTGTTCTCCTATGGATCGGCATAGCGCCACATCTTCCCTATGGATATCCTCAGCTTCCCTTTTCAGCTCTGCAAACAGCTTTTTTCCATCCGGGTCCTTGCACTCCTCCACTCTCTTTACTACCCGGTTCAAGGCCCAGCTCAAATTAACCGCAGTAGGCCTTGATCCATTCAGATATTCGGCATATTCCTGAAGCTTCCGAATAAATGACAGACCTGACAACTCGGTTTTTTCACGCATGGCAAGTACAAGCCCGTACGCCCCGGCAACACCGATCGCCGGAGCCCCCCTTACTTTCAGTCTTTTTATGGAATCCCAGACCTGCTCAACGGATGTCTGTTCCTCCATAACAGCAGCTTTGGGAAGTTTCGTCTGGTCCAGGAAGAATAATCTGTTGCCGTCCCACCTTATACTTACTACATTTTTTCCATCGTCCATGCTGAAACTCCTTTTCAGTCAATAACCTGCTTCAGTTTCCCGGTATTGTCAATATTTTACTTGGAATCATACAAGTAGTTCTACAATATCACCATAATATTGATGCCTTTGCATCATTACATTTATGGCTGCGGTAAATAGCATATCAGGTCAATGTTTCGGGCACTGGAAGAAAGAATGTACAGTATACGTGGTGTTACCGGTTAAACTCACAGGTTCGTATAGCGGTTGCAGAATTATAAAAATGATCATACCGCAGACCGGATTGATTTTCAGATACCGAACCCGATGAAAGGCACTATGCGGCAAAAGCTGAAACATTGATTACGGCCATCCCGTCAGTTAGACCCTCCATAGATTTTAATTAAAGAATAGAACCTGTCTCTTTCCGGTTTTCCCCTTTTTAGAATTCCCTTTACCTAAAAAAGGTGTCGGCTACCCTTTTGATCCGTCGGGAAACCTATTGCTCCATATCATTTAAGTAAAAACCGAATTAAAATAACAATATAAGGAGTATCATACCTTAGCAATATTCATTTGAATTATGACTGTTTCACTCTTCCCTGAAAATGGAGCAATATTCAAACTGCCGCATTATAAGCTTATCATGCTTCGAGGTGTTTATTCTTCTTTCCGTATCTTTCTCTGGCATATTTCTGCATAAAATCTATCTCATGATCAGTAAAAGATTTAATATCGCCTCCCAGTAATTTTGCAAAAAGATATATCTGTGCGTTTTTTTCCAGTACCAGGCTTACTTTCAGGGCAAGTTCCATAGTGCTGCCGACACAGAGTGCCCCGTGCCCGGGAAGCAGGACGGCATTATTCCGGCCAAGAAACCTTACCGCCCCTTCAGCAAGCTCCTTCGTTCCCGGCAGGTGGTAGGGTTGCGCTACCAGAACTTCCCTCCCGACGATTTGAACAAAATCTTCACTTACCGCCGGCAGAGTCCTGTTCGTTACACCGAACACGGTTGAATAGGTCGGATGTGTGTGAATAACCGCGTTTATATCCGGTCGTTTGATATAGACTTCGACATGCATTTGTTTCTCGATCGAAGGCTCAGCTTCACCGTCGACTACTTCAAGATCTTCATTCAATACCACAATATGCTGCGGCTTTATCTTATCGTAGGCCATACCGCTCGGACTGATATATACCAATCCTGTTTCAGGATCCCGGATACTGATATTTCCCCAGGTCCCGACAGTTATGCCCTTTTGAAGCATTTCAATCCCGGTATCAATAACAAACTGTTTCAATTCGTTTTTCACTATCCTATATCTCCTTTTTTGAAACTATTATATCCTAATTTGTTTTTACTATACCAATTATTTAAATATATGTCAATTTTCGAACATATTTTTACCGTTTACTTTTTAATTCTCACAATATATAATGTATTTATGAAGAACAAACTGAAAAGGCTCGAGACAATTGAAAGAATTCTTCAAATTGAGCAATCCATGAGAATATCAGAACTGTCAAACCAGCTTGGTGTATCACCTATGACGGCCCGCCGGGATATCGAAATCCTCGCACAGAAAGGGATTTTGAAGGTCCTTCACGGCGCAGTTGTTTACAACTCCTCCCGAGACAGCGGAGGGCTTTCAGATTACATGCTTGCCGTGGCGGAAACGCAGAATATAAACAAAAAAAAGGACATCGCACAATTTGCTGCGGACCTCATAGATGAAGGTGATATCATTTTTATTGATGCCGGTTCTACTACCGAAGCCTTCGCTCACCGTCTCCCCAGGGATATCCATTTTACGGTTATATGTTATTCAATAAATATATTTCTGGCAGTTGCAGGAAATAAAAACTTGGATATAATTCTCATCGGCGGTTATTATGATCATAAAACAACTATTCTCACGCCGCAGGAATCACCCGATATTCTGCATAAGAACCGAACACGAAAAGCCTTTATCTCCGCAGGCGGGTTTCATTCAAAACTAGGAATTACCTGCGCCGAAAAGAGTGAATGCAGAATAAAGCATGAGGCACTATCTACAACTATTGAGTCATTTCTGCTGGTGGATTCCACGAAATTCGGTAAAGTCCATACTTGTTACTTCGCCGATCCTGACAGCTTCAACCGGATAATAACCAACAATGATGTGAATGAGGAGTACAGGAATTATTTTCAGAAGAAGAAAATTTCCATTGATTATGTATAGTTACCATTTACCGGATAATGTTAAAATCAAACGGCAATACAGGATAAAGAAAAACCACCTTCCTTCCAGTTTCATTTTTTCCGGGTAAGAAAAGGAGCAGCGGACGGAAATGCAGGATTTTGAAAAAGTTTTCGACCTTACTTTGGCAGCTGCTTTATCTAAGTTTCGGCAAAGATCATCTTCGGCAGGGACGGAACTCTGTAATACGGCGGATATGACCGGCAGAGTTCTATCCGCCGATATTTCAACCGACCGGGAGCTTCCGCCATTCAATCGTGTTGCCATGGATGGGTATGCATGCCGGAAAGGAGATCTTTATCAGCCTCTCTGCATCAAGGGTTCTATCGCCGCGGGAGATCCCCCTGGTCTCAGTCTTGAACCCGGTACCTGCATAAGAGTTATGACAGGAGCGGTCCTGCCTTCCGGCGCTGATACCGTTGTCATGGCAGAATCTACGGAAATAGATGAGGATGGGAGAATGCTTTTCAAGGGAACTGAAGCTGAGAAGATGATAACAAATTTCAGTTCCCGGGGAGAAGACATCCAGAAGAATACGGTGGTGCTGGAAAAGGGAACTATCCTTCATGCCAAACATAGTGCGCTTCTTTCATCGATCGGCTATTCTGCCGTTCCGGTCTTCACCCTTCCGCGCGTCGGGATCATTTCAACAGGAAATGAAGTTCTGGAAGTTGATTCTCATCCAGAATCTCATCAGATCAGAAATGCCAATGCTGCCCAGATCAGATCTCAACTTTCAGGTCTCCATATTGTTCCTTCCTCTTACGGAATCGCACCGGATGAACTCGAAGCATTGAAAAATACAATCTCACGAGCTTCCGCTGACAATGATCTGGTCCTGATGAGCGGCGGGGTTTCCATGGGTGACTATGATCTGGTTCCTCAGGCAATGAATGCTAATGGTTTTAATATTCTGTATGACCGTGTGGCGGTAAAACCCGGAAAGCCCACTACGTTCGCGACTTCTGAAGGGTGTGATCTTTTCGGTCTGCCCGGGAATCCCGTTTCATGCTTTGTCATATTTGAACTCCTGGTAAAACCTTATATATATCAATTCATGGGGGCTTTTTATCATCCTCCCGAATTGACAGCACCAATGGCTGAAAGTTTTCAACGGTCAAAAAAACAGAGGGATGAATGGATACCGGTAAAACTCAGGCCGGACAGTACGCTCATCCCGGTCACGTATCACGGATCAGGCCATTACCTTGCAATTGCCCGGGCGGATGGAATGGTTTTGATTCCAAAAGGGGTTTCCCTTCTGGAAAAGGGAACTTCCGTTGCTTTGCGGCTCTTTCAATAGGCCGATTCTATATCCGATGGTATTGGTCATTGACCGCTGCGATACTGAATGCAGATACTTTCGGGAGAAGGAAGGGATTTGCATTGTTTCTCCTTTCCGGATAATGCTGTTTGAACAGATTACTGAAGCGTATGAAACCGGCTTTTCCTTCGTTTCTGCCGAAACGACTGACCGGCGGTGAACAGAAAGCACGGAGAGGTATAATCAATCTCATCAGATCGCTTATAAAAATCGATGGGATCAGAACCCTTGCCATTACAGATAGAGCATGCTGCTCTCAACGTATGTCCCGGGAGGTTGACCTTTTATGATTTATAGAATGAAAAAAGAAGGCTTGCAGCTTTTGCACCTTCCTGCTCTCACCGGAAAAGAAAAAACAACGGATGTGAATGTTAAGAACACAGTACCAGACAGGGGAAAAGCACGGGGATTCATATTCCCGGCTCCTGAAACCATCGCATTGATTCGACTGAATCCAATTCAAAAAGCCGATATCCTGACATCAACTGGGACTACAATGTATTTGAAGAACCGTCCTCGAAAGACAGCTCTAAACATAGTGCAGGCAGTCTCATGAAAATCAGAATATGCTCGATCAACATATCTTCTCAACCCGGATTTTCAAGACAGGCAGTAGATGAAGCTTATATAACAGCCGAAGGAATAATAGGAGATACCAGGGGCGGCAGAAACCAAGGCCAGATCAGTTTGTTGAGTAAAAAAAGTATTTCACCGCTTGCCCCTGGATCATGCGGAGAGAACCTGACTATCGAGGGAATTGATCCCTATGGTTTTTCTCTGCTTGATCATCTCAAAATCGGAGAAGTCGAACTTGAGATAATCCGAATACCCCGAACCGGTTCCATTTCCAATGATATATGCAAAAAGGAGGAAGCAGAATCAATTCTGCCGCACCGGGGCATTTTTGCCAGGGTAATCTCCGGTGGTAAACTCCGGAAGGGCGAAGAAATAATTCATATTCCTCGCCTGCTTAAAATAATGGTTCTCACTGTGAGTGACAGAGCATTTACAGGTGAATATGAAGATCGTTCGGGTCCTCATATTCTCACTTTCCTTAGGAAACATTTCGCTCCTACAACCTGGAAGCTGAACCTATCATCCAGGATTATTCCCGATGATGTCCAGATGATCCGATCGATTCTCACAGATTCAATTCTAAAAGAGACGGATATCATTTTTACAACCGGTGGCACCGGCATCGGTCCGAAGGACTATACGGTCGATACTGTTCTTCACATATCCGACAGAATTGTACCCGGGGTAATGGATTCTATCCGCATTAAATACGGATCTGATAATCCGAACGCCCTTCTCTCCCGCAGTGTTTGCGCCCTGAAGGGAGAGACTATTATTTATACATTACCTGGCAGTACGAGGGCGGTGGACGAATACCTCCGGGAGATTATTAAAACGATGGAACATATGATTCTCATGCTCCACGGAATCGGTCATTGAATTGTTTTTTGATCCCTGAGTTCCGTAAACTGGTTTACGATATCCTTCAGTGTTTTTTTTTCGAGAAAGGATATGATAATGCTCTGAAGTTCTTTCCACATCGGTAGAGTTGGGCAATCCGCATATCGTATGCATTCCTTATCCTCACCGAGACAGGCAATTGGGGCCAGGTCCCCTTCGAGATATCGAACTACTTCCGAAAGTATTATCTTTTCAGGCGGACGGGATAACATGTATCCCCCATATTTTCCCCTTTGACTCTGCAAAACTTCAGACGGTTTAAGCATCCTGATAATTTGTTCCAGATATCGCAGAGAAATCGCCTCATGCTTTTCTATTTCACTCAATTGTACATATCTATCCTTTCCGTACATTGCAAGGTATACGAGAAATCTTAGTCCATATCGCGTTCTTGTAGAATATTTCATACCTAAATAGTAAGTTGTTTCCTCTCTGATTACAAGATGATTTTTTTGCTAAAATCTTTCTTTTCCTTCAATCCTTCTTTATCTTTAGTTTATATCAATCAGCGGAGAGTAACATGGAAAAACAAGTGCAGGATAAACTTGATAAGGTGCTCCAGACTGTTAAAGATCCTGAAAGCAACCTGCCTATATCAGACTTCGGTGTGGTAAAAAAATTTCGTTATGATGAAAAAGGGAAGAATATCTACGTATTTGTGGAGTTTCAGAGCCATCGCCCGGCTTGTGTAACCTGTGTCGGAATATCTCTGGCCGTTGAAAAGGGAATAGAGAGAATGCTCCAGGAGGAACTCCAGAAAGAGTTCCCGGGCTTCAATATTGAGTTTGTTGCAGCCTGATAGCCACTTCCCTGTAACAGGAAGGAATTAATCCCAGATCCTCGTTCTGATGAATGTCTGGTTCCGGTCAGGACCGACCGATATTATTCCGACCTCTGTTTTTACGAAATCTTCAATAAAACTGATATATTCCCTGGTTTTTTCAGGAAGATCTTCATAGCTTTTTGCATCGCTGATTTTTTCCCGCCAGCCTTTGAACTTCCTGAGCACCGGCTTCGCTCTCTCCAGACGTCTGCAGGATGATGGAAAAGCTGTTGTCTCTACACCGTCGATTTCATAAGCGACACATACAGATATCTCATCGAAATCATCATAAACATCGGGATGAGTGAGAACCAGAGAGTCAATTGAATTGGTCTGGCATGCATATTTCAGGGCGACCAGATCAAGATAACCGCACCTTCGAGGACGCCCCGTTGTCACGCCGTATTCATGACCGATTTCACGTACGATATCACCGAGATCACCATCCCGTTCTTTGGTGAACTCCGTTGGGAAGGGACCGTTTCCCACTCGGGTTGAATATGCTTTGAACACTCCCAGAATACGATCGATCTGTCGGGGTCCTATCGACCCTCCCAGGGCTGCCCCCGCCGCCGCTGAGCATCCTGATGATACAAAAGGGTATGTTCCCATATCAATATCGAGAAGAACCCCTTGAGCTCCTTCGTAGAGTATTTTCCCTGCATCTGTCTTTTCCATAAATTCGGCAAGATTTATACTCATTTTGCGGATTCTTTCTATATAGGGATCCAAAAAGTCCCTCTCTGAAGGCCGCAGCAAAGGCATAAAATCATCATCGTTTATATCTGCTACACGAATACCATCTCTGTTCGCCTTTTGAGCGTATGCAATGCCGATCCCCCTTCCCGTAGTACCTATGGGATTCCTGCGGGTGCTGTCCATTTGTTTATCCGTCTGCTTGTATTCAGGCAGTACAAGATGCGCCCTATCCGAAATGAAGGTTCGTCCTTCCCATGTAATTCCCTGTTTCTCAAGCGTTTCCAGCTCCTTGAACAGAGCCTCCGGATCAATTACCATCCCTGAACCGAGTATCACTTTTTTATCTGAATACACAATTCCTGATGGGATGAGATGCAGCTTATATGTATTCCCCTGATGAACCACGGTATGACCTGCATTGGCACCGCCTGAGAACCTCACAACTAGTTGAGCCTCTTCCGCCAGGTAATCTACGATCTTTCCTTTTCCTTCATCACCCCATTGGGCTCCGACAACAACAACCTTCATTATATCCTCCAAACAGCGCTAATAATTTCAGAAAACCACTCATTTGTCAATTTATTATCCGAAAGCGCTGGAAAAAATAATGCTCTGTTAGTAGCATTATAACATGAAAACCACCGCTGAAGACCAGCTGCTTCGGAAAGCCCTAGAATTGGGGAGGGAAAGACGATATTACGAGGCGATCCCCATCCTCCAGCAGATTATAGGGAATGATCAGGATCAGACTGAGGCTCTTCTCTATTTAGGAAGAAGTTTTCATGCTGTCGGAGAATATCCGAAAGCCATAGATTCACTGCGTAAATTCGTTGAATTTCACCCGCTCTCATCCGCCGGTCATTTTTTTCTTGGAAGGTCCTACCTCTCCGCCGGGGTTCTTCGATCCGCCTCTACCCATCTGCGGGAAGCGAACCGCCTTAAACCCGGCTTTACCCATGCCCTGATATTGCTCGGATATACAAAACTCAAAATGAAACAGGCTGATGAGGCTTCCGATATTCTCGGTTCCGTCGTGGAAACCCAGCCTGCAAATGAAACATTATATAACGGATATTTGAATTCCCTGTTCATCAACGGTATACAGCACTTCAGACTCGGCAATTACGATTATACTCAGGAAGTTTTTGAGTTTCTTCTTTCAAGAAACTTCGATCATATCCTCCTGTATCTATACCTTGGAATGATATACAGGAGCAAGGGCGACAGCATGGAAGCTCTTGTATCCTATGAAAAGGCCCTTCTTCACTCACCTGAGGATGAAGTAATTCTCTATCGTACAGCTATGCTCAATATGCAGACGGGGAATAAATCCCGGGGTGAGAAGCTCCTGAGTTTACTGGAACAGCTGTTTCCATCTTCTCCTCTTCTCCGCACTTCCGAAACCGAACATGCTCTTGCTTTTCTGTATGTCCAGAGAGGTGATTTCGAAAGGGCTCTCGCCCAGGGTCTGAGTCTTCTGAAAGCGGACAGCTCAGATAATGAGATGCGTCTTATAGTTGCCGAATGCTGCCGGGAACTCGGTCATTCCGATTGGGCGATAAATCACTATAACCGGGTACTTGACAGGGATCCATTAAATTTACAAGCACATTTCGGACTTGTGCTTGTCTGGTGGGAACTGGATAACTACCATGAAATGGAAAAACAGCTTGATCGAATACTGCACATTGAACCTGAGAATTCCTCCGCTATTTATTACCGGGTTATCTGCCGGAGCCGTTCTGATCTTCCAGCATCGATAGTTATATCTGAACTTCGATCAGCCATTGACAGGTTTGGTGAAGATATTCACCTGCTCAGGGCTTTGGGTGATACCTATCTTAAGGATAATATGTATAAGGAAGGCGAACACTGCTATCGTATAGCCCTTGATGCAGCCCCGGATTCACCTGAATTATTGAAATGTCTCATATTTTTATCTGACAACCATCCTCTCCAGGATATCGAAACCTTGTACCGCAGATATCTTGAAATAGTGCCCCATGATATCCCGATCGCCAGGCGTTTTGTCCAAAATCTTTTCTCCGCTGAAAATTACCATGAGGTACTCTCACTGATCGAAAACATCCTGCCGTATATGAAAGATACCCATTGGTCGGACCGAATTCGTGCTATTGCTCACAGAAAGATCGGAAACTTTCAATCCGCGGCCCTGCTCTACAGGCAGCTTCTCAGAGAAGATCCCGAGAAGGAGGAATATCTTCGTCCCCTCATTTTCTGCCTGCAAAAATCAGGTCGAAAAAATGAAGCCCTGCGGATGCTCGCAGCTGCTCTCGATTACCTGAAAGCCCCATCGGCGGAACTCTTCCTCATATTCGGCGTTATTCAATACAGAAAAAACAATCTGGAAGCAGCTCTCCGGGCTTTTCGGGATGCCCAGGATCGATCACCCCGGGACTGGCGTCCTTACTTCAATATCGGTGAAGTATACAGGAAAAGGGGGATGCAGGAATATGCGGAACGGTTCTTCCAACAGGCCGAATCACTGCAATCCTGAGACTCCGGCGGCTTTGCAGGTAAAAACGTTAAAATTTATCGGACAAAATAAATTAAATGCTTGATCGTCATATTTTTAATAGTATAATTGAACAAGAAAGGAGCACACAATGGCACCAAAAGCACTGGATCTCTTTCAAGCATACGGACAGGGCAAACTTCCCAAAGAGGGGGGGTATATTGTCTCTTCCTTTTTTCAGGAAACATCTGTATATGCAATCTACGAAGTCGTTGCATACAATAATGTTAAAAACCTGTATTTATCTGAAGAAGGACTGACCTTCGAAACCGACGGAAGCAAGTTGTTCGTTCTTGTGGAACCAGCAACCTATCCTCAGAAGTTTAGTGAACCCTTCCGTCGAGACTCGAACTATAAGATTCCGCACCGGTTCAATGAACTCGATATCTATACCGCGAAAAACCAGACAAAAGTGATGGTAAGTAAGGAACCGATGATTACCTATTCCTCATTTACCATATTGAGACCGACGGGAGTGAACTTCTCGCTTATTTTCTACCACACAGATGAGGTCTTAGATACCCTCTCCTTCTTTTTCCAGGAGACGCTAAACAAAGAGGCTAAAATACCCCGCAGTGACGCGAAGAAAGCAAGTGAAACGGTTATAAAAGGTATTGGTAAATTCGGCGTCTGGTAGAATCCGTTTTGAACGGTTTTTAACATGATAAAACTGCCGAGGATTCTTTTACTCTCGTTATAGACCGTTTTTTTTCACTGGCCAGGAACAAGCTGAGTGCCGATTTATTGAGATCTCCGATATTGAAAGCCCTTTTATCTGTTCTAGGCGCTATTCTCCTGTGCCACAGCTAACAGTGCTATCGGCACTGAATAGACCGAACAGGAAACATACTGCAGTCCCGCCTCCATGCAGAAACGAATATTCTGAGGTATAGCCCCGTGCTCACCGCATAATCCTGTTGATAATCCCGGTCTTGTCATGGTACCCCGGCGCACTGCCGTTTCTATCAGTTCCTTTACGTTCGGATCAAGCACCTGAAAAGGATTGTTCGGAATGATATCAAACAAAGTGTAGTCCGGCATAAAAGAAGTATAGTCATCCCTGGATAATCCGATGGTTGTCTGGGTAAGGTCATTCGTACCAAAGGAGAAAAATTCAGCATACCGGGCGATTTCCCCCGCAGAGAGAGCTGCTACCGGTAATTCAATCATGGTTCCGAATTTGTGCTCCATCGGTACTTTTTCCTTCATCTTCTCCCTTATTTTCGGTTCCAGTCGTGAGAGCCCTCTGTAGGTTTGCCCCTCAATTTTTTTACCGAATATAATGAGCTTCAGTTCATCCGAGTTCATAATGAGAGGTATCATGATTTCAGGCTTCACCTTGAAGCCTTCTTTCCTGGCTTTGAAAGCGGCTTCAAATATTGCTTCTACCTGCATTTCATAGATCTCAGGGTATGATACGGCCACCCGGCATCCCCGGTGACCGAGCATCGGATTGAATTCCTGCAGACTTTCGGACTGTTTCTGGATCATCTTTTCGCTGATGTTCTTTTTATTCGTGTTCTCTTTCATGTAAGCTACGAATGCCGCAGTCTGTTCTTTATTATGAGGGAGAAACTCATGGAGTGGTGCATCCAGAAGCCTGATTGTCACTTCCTTGCCATCCATGACTTTGAAAATGTTATAAAAATCATCGAGCTGCATTTTCTTAAGTTTGTCCAGAACAGCCTTTCTCTCATCGGTACTATCCGACAGAATCATCTGGCGGAATACGTTGATCCTCTCCTCCTTGAAAAACATATGTTCCGTCCGGCACAGTCCGATTCCTTCGGCTCCGAAAAGTACCGCCAGTTTTGAATCCCTGGCGCTATCGGCATTCACTCGAACATGAAATCCGTTGACCGATTTCTTTACAATATTTATGTACTCCAGCAGCCCTGAATCCTTCGGATCCGGTTCAATAAGCTCGGCTTTTCCCAGATAAATATGAGAATCTCCGTAATGCGGTACCTGAAGGGTAATTATTTCACCCTCTTTAATCGAATAGCCGCCAAGCTTTACACTCTTTTCATTGAATTGAATATCCCTATACACGAGGGAAACTTTGCCGTATTGACGGGCGACTACGGAAGCATGGGCTGAATACCCTCCTTCCGATGACAGGACACCCGTCGCCACCTCTATCGCTTTTACATCATCCGCAAAGGTCGCAGGCATGCAGAGAATCATCTTTGTATCCTCACCCTGCTGCTGAGCGTTCCTGTGCGCTTCCAGAAGCGCATCCGTACTGAAATACACCCGGCCTATTGCAGCGCCGGGGGCACCGCCTATACCGCCTTTTATATTTTTGAATTTCTCGACGGATTCAGGTTTTATTATCGGATGGAGAATCTCATTTAACTGTTCCGGCTTGATTCCGTCAATTAATTCCTTTTCTTTAATTATTTTTCGCCCATGGAGATCAAGGAGCAGTTTTATATCCGCCTGGGTTGATTTATTCAAAAGAGGTCTTTGATCAACAAACCATAATTTTTTATTTTCGATCGTAAACCGGATACTTCTTATCTCAGTGAAGTGATCCTCTACATTTCTGCCGGTCTTTTCGAGTTCCTTCACATATTTAGGAGAAAGCTTCAGGATATCCTGCCCTTTCCGCTCTTCCGAATCAAATGTATCCGGGACAAACCAACCGTGGATTTTCCCCTCCCCTGTTACAGGGTTCCGCGTACTGTACTCACCGCTTCCGCTGTCGCTCCCGTAATTCCCGTACACCATCGGCTGGACCAATAATGCTGCATCTTCATTATCCAATTCATCGATATTGAGCAGAGCGCTGACCCTGCGGAGACTGTAGTAGAGCTGTTCGTAGGCATCAGTGAAAAAATCATCCGGAAAAAGCGATCTGAGCTCTTCTATTTTCTTTTTTAACTTGCCTACAGGGGTATTGCTGTTCAGTATACTATCCAGGTCTGCTATTCGCTTATCATGCTCCTTGATCCCTTTTTCATCTTCCTTCAGCTCGGCAATCCGCTTCTCTACCTGGAAAAGACCGTGAATACAGAAAAGCATCTCATGATGACCGAACTCGTCTCCCACGTAATCGATAAAGCCCGGAAGAGTTTCATCGGTCAATCCGAAATTGTGCAGTGTCGGATAGTGGACAATTTCCAGGTTCGGACTTACAACTACTTTCAGAAGCAGGGGATTTTTCGGATCATTGTATTTTTTTCCAGTTTCATTTTCACATCGCTGAATATATTGATTTATATTTTTATCCAGATCATATGAATCAAGATGTGCAGCAATTTTTGAATCCAGAATAAAACCGGGAACAATCGGCAGATTCAGTTCAGCGAACTCCATTGCCTGCTTTCCGCGGATGCCGAATCTTTCCCATGTCTTTTTGCGTTTTACATAATTATTTCTACTGAAAAAATGAACATTCGTCTCCATACTTCCCCCTCAGAACAGATTCAAAACGGTATTTACCGGGAATCTTAAAAAAGCTTCAAACTTCGGACTTGCCCCCTGCCGGAGATATCTCTGCAATTTTGCCATATCCTGAATGTTCTCTCCTGCAACTGCAAACAATATAGTGCTTCCATGCTTTACTTTACCCCACTTGAACAGGGAGTGAATATCATGAATCCGTTCTCCTTCATAATAGATATAAACCTGTAAATCCGGGTGCTTTGCGTTGTAACTCTGAATTATTTTTTTCCAGGCTTCCACATTTCCATTATGAAAAAGTTCATTTGTTACGGGAATTGAATAAAAAGGAGTCATTCTGCTCTTTTTTGAAGGCTTCTCTTCAGGTTCCACATCTTCTTCCTCCCCTTCAATTTCACCTGATTCCTCCTCTTCCTCTTCTTCATATTCTTCTTCTAATTCTTCCTCATCTTCTTCCTCTTCTTCGAAAGCAAGTTCAAACTTACTGAATTTGTTCTTTCCTTTCAGCAGAATATCAGGAGACTTCGGTTTCTTTCCTTCCAGAAACTTTATCAGCACTCCGAGCGCCGCTTCTTCCTCTTTTCTGATTTCCTTGTCGTATACCTGCCCCGCATAGATGGTAATGAGTTCATTTTCCTTCAAACCGTGCAGATTTTCAAAATGCTCAGGGTTTTTCGGATTTATCAATGTCGCACCCAGATCCGGATGAAAATAGATGAACACTACATCAACAGCCTTCCATCTCTTCACTTCCTTCAGGATATCCGAAAAATCCCGTAGGGTTATCTTCATGGTGTGGGATATGTAGGAATACTTATACTTATCAAGGAGTAGAGCAGAAATGGTAGGTACAATCTGCCGTTGCTGTATTTCCTTTTCATCGAGCATTGTATTCAGCACGTCAGCCGAGTTGTAGCCGTCTTCGAGATATCCAACTATATCTGTTACCTGACGAAAATGGGATAAGGCATTATTGAATCCCTCCTTCGTCGATAGATGTTCATACTGATACTGTGATTCCATCCCACCACCTCATCTGAAAATTATCAAATAATAACGCCCCCTTACGGGGGCGTTTTGAGTTGTTTTTTTTACAATGACTTCATTCCGTCACTGCTTTTCTTTTTCGGTCTTCCCCGTTTTTTCGCTCCGCCCGTTTTTGCCGTTGTTTTTTTGGCAGTGCTTTTTCCCCGGCCTTTTGTGCTTTTCACGACGGTTGAGGATGAAGATGCACCGGCTCCTTCCGAAGGAGCATTCAGCATATCAAGATATCCCTTGCCTTTGGCTGAAGAATCCTGATCTTCACTGATCATTGCCGCAGGATCGGTTGCGAAATGCTGGTCTATATCCTCACGAACAGTAGAGCGCCTTCTCGAGAAGGAGGCGAAAGCAGCATCCTGAAAACCTTTGGACACACCATGAAGGAACTCATTGAGAACATTCGCCATACCGTCCAGGGTGGCTTTCTTCCGCTTGATCGAAGTGATATCTACATCAAGAAGAAGACCCGGCTGAATATGATAGGGATTGATAATATAATCAAACTTGTTGAATTCCTGCTGGAGGAACTGCAGTCTGTCTTCGATTACCCTCCGCTGGACCGGATAACGATAGCCGTACATATTCTGAAGTTTTTCCTTCATCATGTTCAGCTGCCGGGAGATCCTGTTCTTATCGAAAACATACGTGCGGTTCATCTTCTCAACCTGCGTCTCAGCAGGATTGACAAAGGTGATTTCGTCCCACACTTTATCGATGTCTTCGTAGAGGGGATCGCCTGTTTTCTCTTTGATTTTCCGGCGGATTTTGTTTTTGTAGATCTTTGCGAGATCCTTGTAATCGGTAATCCGTTTGAACATTTTCTTGTCTTCGTAAACCATATCCAGAACGTCCCAGATATGCTGCACCTCTACTTCGAAGGATTTTACCTGCACATCGTAGGCTTTTCTGTCCTCGATCAGCTGAGCATTATCAAAATATTTCAGCTTGATTGCATACCTTTCATCCGGAAGTTCACGGTCGTTGTTATCTTCATATTCACGGATTATCAGTTCACGGGCATTTTTCAGGTTTTCGATGTACTGATACCCCATCTTTGAGGTGTCGAGGATGCTTGTAATGCTGTTAATAGCGGTATTGAAACCCCGGTTCCGGATATTCTCAAGATCTATGACCTTTTTGAGGTTTTCACGGATGTTCAGTGAATCAAATTCTTCAGGATCAATTTCTGCTCTCAATCCTTCAACACGATCCATAAGTCTTTTTGACATAATGGCATACCGTTTTGAATTGGGATTTTCAATATCATCGGATGTATGATTCTCGACTCTGCGCATCTTCTCGAAGAGGATCTCACTGTCGCTCATTTCCTCTTTGCCCTGTTCAAGGAACTCATCCTTGAGCTCTTCAATCTCCTTCTCGATGGCATCCATGATATGCTTCGAAAGAAGATCCTTTATAATGTACTCCACCGTTGCCTGATAATGAAAGATCGGGCTGATCAATTCAGCATCAAGGATATTGACTGAAAGTTTTACGTCACTTACCGTTTTGGGCCTGTAAATGTTGTCCTTGAAGGAACATTTCACCACAGAATATGCATTCTCACCTCGGATAAATGCGCCGACATCTGTTTTCTGACGAAGCAGTGCATTGGTGAGATTTTCCAGATCGTTCACACCGCGCTGAATGTGTCCCTGGAGATGACCGTACATATTGACGATCGATTTTTCAATTTCACCGGTATTGAAACGATCCATACCTCCCACTTCATCGAGGAGGGCAGATATCTCCTTGGGAGTGTATCTGCTCATGACCTTCATTTCTTCCCGGTCAACAAAATTACGCACTTTTTTGAGCATTTCGTCTTCAGAGGTGACAATATAACGGTTGAACATGTTCTGGTAGTTCTGGTTAAAGTAATTATACAGTTTTTCCTTCAAACCGCCCATTATATCAAGTCGCTCGAGCACCTCTGTGGGAAGTTTAGAAGCAACATGGTTTACAACCTTGTCGACTTCTTCTTCCAGGAGACGATCTACTTCGGCCTGCTGATCCCTGCTTTCTTGTGCCAACGAATTACGAGAACCGACTGCGCTTCGTTTGGTAGGATGAAACACCATCGGGCTTTTTGGTAAATCTATGCTTCCCATTGTACTCTCCTTCTTATTTGCTTTGTATTAATCTTCACTTTATAGATTATCAATATGTTCTACAAAATGTAAAGCACGTTTTTTTTTTTGTTACTTTTTTTCACTTCTTTTCATGCTATATTCATGATAGGATAAGAATGATGAATTTGCAAAACCTGAATCATAGAGTATTTTCGGCTTTATTGCCCCTCCTTTTTCTCCTTCTTCTTCCCGGGTCGGCAATCGCAGATTCGAGACAGGGAAATCTGGACTTTTTCCTGCTCCTGGATCGATCATTATCGATGGAACAGGAGTTTTCCTCGCTTCAGAATCATGTAGAGACGCATATCCTGGATTCTCTGCTCAGGAAGGGTGATTATATCAAAATGGTAGCTTTTTATGGTGAAATTCAGGATGTTGAGTCCGGAATTATCGGCCGGGACTTGGAAATAGACCGACTCAAATCCTCCCTCTCATCACTTGAAGCAGACCGTCATTATACCGATATCGGCTCGGCTCTGGATTATCTGGAACAGACCATTCTAGACACAGCCAGAGAGGGTCATACCAATTACGTTCTCCTCCTGACCGATGGCATTCACGAAGGACCTGCGCAGAGTCCTTATCCGGGCAAAACAGACACTTTATCACACCCCCTTCTCAAAATGCAGAAACAAACCGAGTTCGAAGGATGGAAAGTGTGTCTGCTAAGTATTACAGTTCAAGAAAAGGCCTCTGTTCTGGCTGAAGAAGTGATTACTGCATGGCAAGCTCGTAACTGAGGAGTGTAATGAGCGATTTCGACAGTCTTTCTCATTTCATCAAATCCCACGATAAATTTATCCTCACTGTCCATGAAACTCCCGATGGAGATGCTCTTGGCAGTGAATGCGCCATGCTGATGATGCTTGAAAAACTGGATAAAAAGGTCCTCCTCTTCAACGCAGATCCAAGCCCCGAGAAGTACCTTTATCTGCAGGGAGCGGATCGAATTACTATACTGAAATCCGAAGCCCAGCTGCCGAAGGATATTGAAGAATATGTGCTTCTCATCCTCGATACCAATGATATACACAATATCGGCCAGGTGGCTGACCTTCTCCTCGACAGGGTTCAGGAATATTTCATTGTTGACCACCATGAATCGGATGAAGATATAATTCTCGATAATCATATAGAAGAGGCCGCCTCATCGACCTGCGAAATCCTCTACCAGCTTGCCCAGGTCCTCGCGATTCCAGTGGATTTACCCTTTGCGACTGCCCTTTTCACCGGCATCATGTATGATACAGGATCCTTCATCTACCCCAAAACATCCACCAGGACCTTTGAGATTGCCCATTCCCTTATGAAATCGGGAGTAATACCAAACTATATTTACCGGAAAATATACGAGAGCAATTCCATCTCCGCTCTGCGTCTTCAATCCCAGGTTCTTTCCACTCTCGAATTGTTTTTCGACCAGCAGGTTGCCACACAGACAATGACCCGGGAAATGATCGCGGCATGCGGTGCAAAGTATGAAGAAGCTGATACCCTCATCAATATTCCCCTTAAAAGCGAAAGGATTCTGGTGTCAATTTTTTTCAAGGAAAACGAGGAAGGCATTCTCCGCTGTTCCCTGCGGTCCAAGGATGAGATTAACGTAGCTGAAATAGCACAGCTCTATGGAGGAGGGGGACACAAGACCGCAGCCGGCTTCAAGAGTATCTGGCCTCTTGATACGATCAAACAAAAAGTGTTAGATATGTTTGTAAAATACTTTCCGGATGCACGTTAGAATATGAAAAATACCAGAATACCTTCCTTTCTTCTAGTTTTCTCCTTTCTCCTGCTGTCCTTCATTTCCTGTGATCAGAATCCCGGTTCATCCTCAAGCTACCTGCAGGAACCGAAACAGGTTGATCTCAGCCAGGATCCGGCTGTACGTCCATCCGAGTCAACAAACCGGAGGGAATCCTACCAGGATGGGGACCAGCAGACCCCGCGAGTTCAGATACCATCGGACTACAGTCTGGTACAGCTTCTCGATGTGAACCTGGACCTTGACGGTCAGGAAGAACAGATCCTGATCGCCCAGGACAATGCATCAGAAGGTAATCTTATCACGCTTTTTGTGGCCGACTACGATGAAATACGCGACCGGTACATTATTACCTGGGACAGCGCATCCAAAGCACGTCAGAGGAAGGGATTTCAAGTCACGGTACTTGATACTACGGGAGATCATAACCTCGAAATTATATGCAGCGGCCTCGATACCGGTGGCCACCAGACTATCGACATTTTCCGGCGGACCACCAGTCCCGGGGAATACGGCCTCTATTTCAATTCTATTCTTTCCCTCCAGGTCGAAGGAACCATTGAATTACAGGAAACGAAAAGGACTCAATCTTATCAGAACGGTCTTACGAATGGTTCCAGTTTCCCTGTGATAACCAGCAGCAAGGATACCGAATCCGAACGTTTAAGCGATATCATAAAAAAGACATACATCTGGAGAAATGATTCCCGGCAATACGAGATGGTACTTGAACAGAAGGTATCCGGTACTGAAATAGAAGATCGTCGGCTGAAGGTTCTGTATGAAAGCGGCAGTGGGTCTTTTGAAGATTTCCTGGGAGGTCCATGGTTATTCACCCGCTCGGGACAGGACAACTCTCCCGGCGGTGCCCAATCTCTTATAAACTTCGATCCTGATGAACGGACCATCACTTTCTTTTCAGGAGAGGTCCAGGAAATCTACACATGGACCACTTCACACCGCTTTTTGGCGAACAGCCTCGCGGTCCGCGGAGAAAATGAAATTGTTCCTTTTATCCATATCTATATCGCCGTTTATGTGGAGGACCTCAACAACATCCGTCTCATTATCTACGATATTGATTCCCATAACGGCCAGCGCAGCACCAATACCACCTGGACCGGGATGTATCAGAAGATTGGCGAATCCCTGAAGGAATCTTTTCTTCCGACAAAACTCAGTACACAGAATCCTCAATCAGGTCTTCCCCGACTTACCGGTATGTACCGGAGTGACGAGGGAAATGAAATATTTTTTGATCCGCCGGTATTCACTCTGAACAGAAATGAAGAAACATTGAATGGCGGCTTTTCCGTTTATAATATGGGAAGCGATATTCTCGAATTAAAAATTCTCAATTCTCACGGTATCCAGATTGACCGTTTCTGTTATTCCTTCGACTATTATGAAGAAAGGAAGAGCAATGAAATCATCCGCAGGCTGTTTCTTCTGCCTGGACAAATCGGTATTCACGGTTTCAATCCATCTTCGAAACAAGCTATCCGTTACGAACAGATAGAACAATTGGAGGAACAGAAGGAAGATAATTCTCCTGAGGAATTATCTCAGTAGGCATAAGGGATTCAAAACTCAAACTTCCCGTTTCCTATGAATTCTTTTCGGTTCAATAGACAGGATACCCCTCAAATCCCTTTTCCTTCAGCTGGAGAATAATTTCCTCTTCAGAAGCTCCGAAGGGAATAGGTATCAATACCCGGAAGTAGGTGGACTGGCCTATTTGCGCCTGGGTAACCATAGCGGTGAATCCCTCCTTCTCCAGGGTCTTCTGCATGTAATGGGCATTTTCCGCATCCCTGAAAGAGCCGGTCTGAATTGCCGTGCTTTTCTCCCCTTCCTTCTGCTCTTCCATTCCCGCGGACAGGTCCGGAATTTCCGTCGGTTCCTCTGCCGGCAGTTTCACAGAATCTTCCCCGTCCTCTTCTTTTTCCTCCGGAGACGGCCCTCTCAGGCCCAGAGACAATTCTACTGTAGGAACGGGTGAATTTTCTTCAGTTATCAGCCCGAATTCCGGCGATTTCGGAAATCTTTTCCTCAGCTCCTCCTTCAAGTTTTCCGCCCCATCCCTTCTATCGGGATATCTGTCAGGAAGCAGAGTATATACAATCCACAGGCTGTAGAGAACTTCAGCCCCTAATGAGGCCCTTCGAATATACAGTTCCTCCGCTGTATTCAGAGCTCCCTTGAAATCCCCTTCCAACTGGGCGATTCTGGCCAGTTGAACCTTTACACGGTCATTCAGCAAAGAATCATCATTTTGTGAAAGTATCTGTTCCGCCTGCACCTTCGCATAATTCAAATCACCTAACTCTATCAATAAGAGAACGGAATGGTACAATGCCGCATAGTCCCGTTCATTGTCACCTGCAAAGGCCGCCGATTGGAAATGAAGCTGCGCGCTCTGCAACCGCCCTATCTGTTCTTCCAGCCGGGCCATATCAATCAGCAGGGTATGCCGTTCACTGTTTTCTTCCAGTACCGGAAGAAAGGTATGCATCAAATCCAGCGCTTCTATCGGATCCTCCGTTCTCATATATGCTTCTTTCAGCTCTTTGAAAAAAGAAGAATCATCACGCATCTCCATGAGCCGGCTGATTATTCTTTCAGCCGATTCAGGCTGAGGCCCCTCCTGTGCTTTCAGGGAAACTGTAGTATTTAAAAAAAACAGAGATGCAACTGCAGCAATCAGAATGAGCGGCCGTACGGATATCGGCCTGCTGAAGGTCCAGCGGGAATTCACCACATATTTACGCTTCAGGTTCTTCACAGATAGATCCTTTGAAGGTATTACCATGCAATTCTTCGAGCCTTACATGAAAAAAACCGCCGATCTGAGCCTTCGTTCCGGGAAAGACTGTCATCTGATCTCTTTCGGTACGGCCGAGTAGTTCACTGCTGTTTCTGCGGGATACCGACTCGGCAAGCACCTTTTCAACAGTGCCGATTCTCTGCATCCGTATTTCATGGGAGATGCTCCGCTGCAGCTGAATAACTTCATCCAGCCTCTCCAGTTTCAGCTCTTTCGGAAGCTGATCATCGAACTGCGCAGCCGGCGTGCCTTCTCTTACATTGTAGTAATACATGAAGGCGTCATCAAACCGGACCTCCCTGAGCAGGCTCAGAGTATCCTGAAAGTCTTTTTCTCCTTCTCCCGGAAAACCTATCAGAATGTCTGTCGTCAGGGATATTCCAGGTACTTTCTCCTTCATCCTTCTCACCAGATCAAGAAAATCTTCCCGTGAATATTTTCGGTTCATCCTCTGCAGAACTGAACTTGAACCGTGCTGTACCGGGAGATGGACGTGCCGGCATATCCGGGGCTGTTCCTGAATCAGATCAATAAGCCTGGGCGGGACATCTTTCGGATGTGAGGTTATGAACCGTATCCACTCGATGTCTCTGCTGTGATCAAGGATACGCTCAAGGATATCCGGAAAATCCACCTTCGTTCTCCCATCCTGGTAGGAATAGGAGTTCACATTCTGCCCAAGCAGTGATATTTCCTTGACCCCACGGGACTCCAGTTGTGAAATCTCATCGAGGATTTCCTCCGGAGACCGTGAGATTTCCCTTCCCCGTACATATGGGACAATACAGTAGGTACAGAAATTGTTGCATCCATGCATTATCGGCAGATAGGCATGAAAATCATTTTCCCTGTAATGAAGCTTCTGAAAACGGAACTCTTTCTCATGTTTAAGGAAGGCTTCTTTCCTTTCCGCATGCGAAATGTCCTGATCCTGCAGCCCGTCAATTATGTCCGCCAGGTATTCCTTGTGATAATTACCGACTACAAGGTCCACACTCGGTTCGCGCTGTACTATTTCGTTTTTCAGCCGTTCGGCCATGCATCCCATTACGATGAGCTTCTGATGCTTTGATTGTTTTATATGTTTGAAAAACCCCAGGCGTCCCCAGATTCTGTTCTCGGCAGTCTGCCGTACAGAGCAGGTGTGCAGAATTGCCACATCAGCTTCTTCGGCAGTTCCAGCCTGCTTCCATCCGAGTTTTTTTAATTCGCTCTCCAGGGCATAGCCTTCAGCAAAATTCATTTGACATCCGTATATTTCGAGCCAGTATTTTCCAGGCATGAATTACTCCCACAGTATGCAGATTTGTATAATAAGGAATTGATTATTCGTACAGTTCATTCTGGACAAAGCGGTAAACCAGACCCCAATCTTCCTCTTTCGGCAGAAGTATCCAGGCGCCCAGGTCGAACCCTTCATCCACGTCCTCCCGCTTCAAACCGGAAAGATAAAGATTACTGTATGTTGTATAGAGCACATTATCCGTTGATACGCTTTTGCGCGCATCGATGGAGGCGTCATGATACCTCAAAAAGTATTGTGTCAATTCGTATGCATTGAGATCCGTTTTCACATATTCATGAAGAATGGAAAAAAGATCATAGACTTCCTTTATCTTCCCCGAATGCAGTTTGTTCAGTTTGTCATAGAGAGCCCCTATGACCAGCTGCTGCCGGTATCCTCTTTCGAAATCATCCGAAGTATGTCTTGATCTCACTACGCGCAGAGCTTCTATCCCGTTCAGATGATGATTACCCTCGGGATAGTATAAGGTAGTCCAGTTCCCATTCTCCCGCACTCTGTAGGTCGGATCCCGCAGAGGTGCTTCAAGATATATATCAATTCCATTCAGTACATCAATAACATCGATGAATGCATACATATCGACACTGATGTATCCATCGATTTTCAACCCTGTCATTTCTTCTATCATGCTCTTCAGCCGGTCAATACCGTGAAGCCGGTAATGTGTTCCGAGTTTCCGGTATTTGAAATAGATGTCCCTGGGTATGCTGAGCAATCTGATCCTGGAACCATCTTCCAGGCTGGCAATCATTATCGTATCGGCATTTCCCTCGTGGGTTCCGCATAATAATATTATCGCATCTGCAGCTCTTCCTGCTTTTGAAAAATACGATGCATCGGGGAGT
>Ga0272441_10004671_pt1 | contig 24497 bp, 18 predicted proteins | sample SSMProp6N_FD_193582 | JGI IMG/M metagenome (GOLD analysis project Ga0272441, IMG submission 193582) | Marine sediment archaeal communities from Little Sippewissett salt marsh, Falmouth, MA, United States - SSM-Prop-6N | ecosystem: Environmental > Aquatic > Marine > Wetlands > Sediment ...
CGGCCACCACCCGCCGCTCTGATCGTTTGCGGAAACAGCCATAGCCATAACATGCCGCGATCCCTGTCGGCGGGCGGGCGATGTCTTCTCGCCTCATATCGCGCGGCCGCGGGCGCGCCGCCCGCGTCTGACCTTCTCATCAACCACGGAGGCTGCTGAAGTGACCAAGTCCAGGGACATCTTCGCCTCAGGCGCCGGGATTATCATCGTCGGGCTGCTGCTCGGCTGCATTGCCGCCTCGCTTCAGAAACTCGGCAACCCGGCCAACATGGGGGTGTGCGTGGCCTGCTTCACCCGCGACATCGCCGGGGCGCTGGGCCTGCACCGCGCGGCGATCGTGCAATACCTGCGGCCGGAAATCCCGGCCTTCTGCCTCGGGGCCTTCCTCGCGGCCCTCTCGTTCGGCGAATTCCGGCCGCGGACGGGATCAGCGCCCATCCTCCGCTTCCTGCTGGGCATGTTCGCCATCATCGGCGCCCTTGTCTTTCTCGGTTGCCCCTGGCGGGCGATGCTGCGCCTGGCCGGCGGGGACTGGAACGCCATCCTGGGCCTGGCGGGCCTGATCGTGGGCATCGCCGTCGGCGTCGCCTTCCTTCGCCTGGGCTTCAGCCTGGGACGGTCTTACCCCACGCGGCGGCCCGTGGGGCTGGCCATGCCGCTGGTGATGCTCATCCTGCTCCTTCTGGCGATCTTCAACTTCCGCGCCGGCGAGGGGGCAGCGCTCTTCCGCAGCACCAGCGGCCCGGGCGCGGCGGCGGCGCCGGTGGCGATCTCGATCGTCGCCGGCCTCATCATCGGCTTTCTCGCCCAGCGCACGCGGTTCTGCACCGTGGGCGGCTTTCGCGATGCGATTCTGATGCGCGACTTCCACCTGCTCAGCGGCGTGATCGCCTTCATCGTGGCGGCCTTCCTGATGAACCTTATCTACGGCCAGTTCCACCCGGGCTTCACCCTCCTGGCGGAGGACGGCTCGGTGGCGATGCAGCCGGCAGCGCACACCGTCGGCTGGCTGAACTTCGGCGGCATGGTTCTGGCCGGACTGTCCTTCTGCCTGGCCGGCGGGTGCCCGGGCCGGCAGGTGTTTCTTTCCGGGGAGGGAGACGGGGACGCGGCGATGTTCGTCCTGGGCATGCTCACCGGCGCCGCCGTCGCCCACAACTTCCTCATGGTCGGGGGGCAGCCCCCGCAGCCGCTGGCTTCCTGGGCGGTCATCCTGGGCCTGATCGTGGTCTGCATCATTGGCATCACCGGCCGGGGCCGACCGGCCGGGGTGAGGTGACATTATGGCTGATGGAAACAAAGTGGATGCCCGAGGTCTTTCCTGCCCCCAGCCGGCGCTGATGACGCGCCACGCCCTGCAGGTCGCCGAGCTTGGGGAAGTCCGCGTGCTGGTCGATACGATGACCCAGGTCCAGAACTGTACCCGCGCTGCCGAGCAGCTTGGCTGGCGAGTGAGCGTCGAAGAAAAGGAGGGAACGTTCGAACTGGCATTCCGAAAGTGAGCGGCGATTCCTGTCGATCGATTCATGAGCAACCAGCAGGGCGCGCGATGCGCCGACGGGACGGCCTGTCCATGATTTACCTGGACAACGCGGCGACATCTTGGCCCAAGCCGGCGTGCGTCAACGAGGCGATCACGCGCTACCTGTCTGATGTCGGCGCCAGCCCGGGCCGCAGCGGGCATCGCCTGGCCAACGAGGCCGAGCGCATCCGCTTCGATGCCCGCGAGGCCGTCGCCGGGCTGTTGGGCGTGCGCGATCCGATGCGCGTGGTGTTCATGTCCAACGCGACTGCCGCGATCAACCTCGTCCTTCGCGGGCTGCTGCCACCCGGCGCGCATGTCGTGACCACCGGCATGGAGCACAACGCGGTCCTGCGGCCGCTGCGCGCCCTGGAGCAAGACGGCGTCTCCGTGAGCATCGCGCCCTGCCGGACAGACGGGACGATGGAGGCGCCGTCGATCGAGGCGCTCATCCGGCCCCAGACGCGGCTCATCGCCGCCATCCACGCCTCCAACGTCTGCGGCACCATTCTGCCCATCCGCGAGATCGGCGCGCTGGCCAGGGAGCACGGCATTCCGCTTCTCGTCGATGCCACCCAGACCGCCGGCTGCCTGCCCATCGACCTGGCCGCCGACAATATCGACCTGCTGGCCTTCACCGGCCACAAGGGGCTGCTCGGCCCCACCGGCACGGGGGGCCTGGCCATCGGCGATGACTTCGACGTTGGCCAACTCCCGCCCCTGATCTGCGGCGGGACGGGCAGCCGGTCCGAGGAGGAGGTCCAGCCCGATCTCCTGCCGGACAAGTACGAGGCGGGCACGCCCAACATCCTCGGCCTGGCCGGCCTGGCCGCGTCCGCCCGCCATGTCCTGGCGTGCGGCGTGGAGGACATGATGCAACGCGAGCGGGCGCTGACCGGGCGGCTCATCGAAGGTCTGCGGGAGATCGTCGGCGTGCGCGTCCTCGGCACGCTCGATGCGTCTCGGCAGACCGCCGTCGTCTCGTTCACGATCGACGGCCTGCCGGTTTCCGACATCGCGCATCGGCTTGATGAGGAGTTCGACATCATGTGCCGCCCGGGTCTGCACTGCGCTCCGCGCGCCCACCGGACGCTGGGGACGTTGCCCGGTGGCACAGTGCGCCTCGCCGCCGGACCGTTCACGACCGAGTCCGAGATCGAGGCGGCGATCGAGGCGGTCGGCGCCCTGGCGAGGTGATAACGGCATGAGCGATTTCGCGGTCATCCTGGTCCACACGACGAGCGATGCGATCCACGCCGAGCGGGTGCTCAAGCGCGCCGGACTGGCGGTGAAGCTCATTCCCACGCCGCGCCGGCTCAGCAGCGACTGCGGCTCGGCGGTCCGGATTGACGCGGGCGATCGCGCTGAAAGTGAGCGGCTGTTGGGTGAGGCGAACGTCTCGATCGACCGGATCGAGCCGCCGGCATCCTGAGCATCAGCTTCGGCGCCGGGCGGTAGAGGAAGAAACCCCCGGCCTCGAGCGGCCGGGGGTTGTGCACGTCATGATCTTCGTGCCGAGCGGCGAACCGCCTATTTCCTCGGAGGCGGCAGGATGTTGACGGTGTAGTCCTCGACCTCGCCGAAGGTGTGCGATCCGCACGGTGTGGGCGGCTCACTCCTGGTCAGGCGGACCCGCAGGCGCGTCGGCCCGAGGACCGCGTCCGGCGGCAGGAAGAGCACATCGTTGTACGGCCCGGTCCCCGACCAGTCGACGGTGATTTCCTCGGACGGGTCCTCGAAGTCGCCGTCCCGGTTCCAGTCGATCCATGCGCCGCCGCGATCGCCAGCATTGGCGTCGGCCAGCCAGATCGTGATGCCGTAGCCGTAGCCGATCACCATGTCGGTGGAGAGGTAGGTGTAGTCGCCGTAGTTGTCGCACGCGGAGCTGTTGCCGATCGCGCCGATCGCGACGCGGCTGATGTATTCCGTGCAGCCGCCCTCGGCATCGCAGTAGTCGGGCTGGCAGTCGAATCCGGGGCATTCCTCGCCCTCGTACCACACGCCCTCCAGCAGTGAGCACTCGTAGGCGGTGCCGTTGGCGACGCAATCGGTGATGATGCAGCAGGCGCCGATGGGCAGCTCGGGGCACGGGAAGGTGCTGCACTCCTCGCCCTCGAACCACTCGGCATGGCCGATCAACTGGCACTCATACCACGTCGCGTCCACGCAGGTGCCGTCCCAGACGCAGCAGGCGCCGGTGGGCTCGACGGGGCAGGGTCCCCATGACGCCAGCAGGGCCAGAAGGTCGGCGGTGTTGACGACGCCGTCGCCGTTGATGTCCTCTTCTCCGCCGGCGTTGCCCCAGGCGGCGAGCAGTTGCAGCAGGTCGGTTGTGCCTACGTTCTCGTCACCATCGAAGTCGGCCGGGCACTGCAGCAGTGGCGGGAAAGGCCAGGACATGATCCCCGCCTGGTAGACTTCGGCTGGAGCGACCGCGGCCGGCTCCTGGGCGAACATGGCAATCCTGATGTTGTCCCGATTGGCCCAACTGGTGCTGTTGAACGTGACCTCGTGGGTGACCACCGCCGATTGCCCGGGATTGAGCGTGAAGTCGCCCAGTTCGGCGCCACCCATGACGCAGTTGTTGTAGCGGTGGTCCGCGGCCTCCGGATGGCCGAACAGCAGGTTGGCCAGGTGAAGACGGAACGTCAGCGGTTCGCCGCCTTCCTCGAGGCTGAGGAGGCCGCTGATGAGGTAGGTCTGCTCATCAACTTCCTCTGCGAAGACCTGGATGGTCAGCGGCGTGGGCACATCCCAGCGGGGCTCGATCTGGTCCATCATGCGGTCGTAGTTCTCCGGGTCGGTGGGCTCGCCGCCGAGCACCTCGGCCAACCCGTCGATCCAGACATCAGGGATGCCGCTGACGCCGTAAAACGACTTGCGCGCAGTGCCCCATGGCGTGATGGGCCCGACACCGCCCGTGTGGATCTGCATCCCCACCAATGCGTCAGGGTAATCTTCCAGCAGGTCTGTCAGCGCACGGCCGACGGAGGGGCAGTAGCCTCACGTCGAGGCCGTGAAGTTCTCCACCAGCACCTTCCGGTCGGCGGCGTCGGCCGACTCGGCGCTGATCAGAGCGGCCAGGATGAGAACGAGATTGAGCGACGCGCAGGCGCGTTTCCGGACGGGGTTTCTCCGCATGGTTCACTCCTTGCTTAAGCTTGGTCGGAGGGGGCGCGACATATTCGAGTTCGACCTCCAGAATATCGCGCCGCGGCCCGCCCGCCAGAGGAAATCCTGATACTTCCCGCAACCGAATGCCGTCGCCCACCGGGCGGCGGCGAGGCGGCCGGTCTCGGGCGGGCCGGGACGAGAATCCCCGACCCTCAGGGGCCGGGGATTCGTCAGTCACGGGGATCTCGAATTGGTGGCGGAGCCGGTCATCTGTGCGGTGGTGGCAAGACGTTGACCGTGTAGTCCTCCACTTCGCCGTGTGTGCGTTCCGCACGCCGTGGGTGGTTCATTCCAGGTCAGTCGCGCCCGCAGGCGAGTCGGTCCGAGAGCGGCATCCGCCGGCGGGGTGATCAGCGTGTTGTAGGGGCCGTAACCGACCCAGACGGTGGTGATCTCCTCGTTGGCGTCCTCGAAGTCGCCGTCCTGGTTCCAGTCGACCCACAGTCCGCCCCGGTCGCCGGAATAGGGGTTGCCGATGGTCAGGGTGAAGGGGTGACCGACTCCGATCACCAGGTCGGTGGAGAGAGCGGTGTAATCGCCGTAGTGGTCACATTCGGTAGTGTTGTTGATGTCCCCGCAGGTGATGTTGGCGATGTACTCATCGCAGCCGCCCTCGGCGTCGCAGTAGATGAGTTCGCAGACATAGCTTGCGCAATCCTCGCCCTCGTACCAGATGCCATCGGCGACCATGCATTCATACTCGGTGTTGGTGGCGATGCACTCGGTTCCGATGCAGCAGGCGCCGGTGGGCAGGTCGGGGCACTGGAAGTCGGCGCATTCTTCGCCCTCGAACCATTCGCTGTGGCCCATCACCATGCAGTCGTACCAGGTGGCGTCGACGCAGGTTCCGTCCCAGAGGCAGCAGGCGCCCGGGGCGTCGGCGGGGCAGGGGCCCCAGGCGGCGAGAAGCTCCAGCAGGTCGGCGGTGTTGACGATGCCATCGCCGTTGATGTCCTCCGGCCCGCCGGTGTTGCCCCAGGCGGCGAGGAGGGCCAGCAGATCGGCCGTGCCCACGTTCTCGTCACCGTTAAGGTCCGCCGGGCAGAGATACAGCTTCGGGAACGGCCAGGTCATCATCTCCGACTGGTGGACCTCGGCCGGTCCCGCCGCCAGCGGTTCCTGAACGATCAGCGCGATGCGGATGTCCTCCGGGCGCCCCCAGCTCAGGTCGGTGAAGGTGAATTCGTGATTGATCAGCGCGGTCTGGCCCGGGGTGAGATCGAACTCGCCCAGGTCCACGCCCTGCATGACGCCGTTGTTGTAACGGCCGTCGACGTTCTCCGGGTAATTGAACAACATATCGGCCAGGTGGACGCGCACGGTCCTGGGCTCGGCATCCTCCTCAAGGTTGAGCAGGCCGGTGATGCGGTAGGTCTGACCGGCGACTTCCTCGCCGTAGAGCTCGGCCGTCACGTCGGTGGGGACAAGAAGGCGATCGAGCATGGCGGCTTCCATCGTCTCGTACGTCGCCTCGTCGCTGCCGATCATCACGATCAGGCCGTCGATCTGCACCCTCGGGACGTAGTAGCCGTCGTAGAAATACCACCGGTCCCAGCCCCAGTCGGTGGCGTAATTGTCACCGACGTGCGGCTGAATGACCACGAGCGAATCGGGGTAGTCTTCGAGCAGTTGGGTCAGCGCACGGCCGACCGGGGCGCAACTGCCTCACCCCTCCATCGTGAAGTTCTCGAAGAGCACTTTGCGCTGAGCGGCCTCCGTGGCGCCGGTGGCGAAGAGGGCGCTGCCCAGCAGGGCCAGGCCCAGCGGCAGAAGGAATCGGGTCATGCGTTGGTCGTTTCTCATTGTCCTTGGCCTCCTTAATTGCATTGCATTGCGTTGCGTTGGGATTGCGTGCCGTTCATGCTCGACGACAGGCGGGCGTTGTCAGGCTGGATCATGCTCTCCGGCAAACGTGCGGTGCGATACGGCGGCGAGCGGGCAACGGTCGTGACGGCCCACACGCTCTGGCAGCGTTTGATCTGTGGCGGAGGAGCATGACCGCGCGGCCGGACCCTCCCGGCCGCTTCATTGCCGTCTTTCATATCCAGTCTAACTGACGAATCCCGCCTCGCCAAGGAGAATATGCCGCTCGGACGCTTCGCCGCAGTGCATGCAGGGCCGGCCGGAGCGTGCTGTCGGAGCGTGAGATCAACGCGGGATGAAGCGCCGCGCTGTTCCGAAAAGAAACCCCCGGCCTGCGAGGCCGGGGGTGATCGAATCGGGATGGGCAGGGGCCGGATCAGCCGAGGGCGGGCAACCGGAAGCAGGGGCCCCAGGCGGCCAGGAGGTCCAGGAGGTCGCCGGTGTTGACGATGCCGTCGCCGTTGATGTCTTCCGGCCCGCTCGTGTTGCCCCAGGCGGCGAGCAGGACCAGCAGGTCGGACGTGCCCACGTTCTCGTCACCGTCGAGGTCCGCCGGGCAGAGGCCGGGGAACGGCCAAGCCATGATCTCCGCGTCGTAGACTTCCGCCGGACCGGCCGCCAGCGGCTGCTGGGCAAAGAGCGCGATGCGGATGTCATCGGGGCGGCTCCAACTGACGTTGTTGAAGGTGATGTCACGCTCGATCGTGGTCGTCTCGCCGGGCACCAGATTGAAATCGCCCAGGTTGAAGCCCTGCATCACGCAGTTGTTGTAACGGCCGTCTGCGGCGTACGGGTAGTCGAAGAGGGCGTCGACGATGTGCACGCGCACCGTCTTGGGCGAGGCGCCTTCCTCCAGATCGAGCCGGGCGGTGATGTGGTAGGTCTGTCCGGAGACGGGCTCGCCGAAGAGTCTGATCGTCACGTCGGTGGGAATGGCGAGGCGCGCATTCATGGCGGCCAGAAGGTTCGCGTACGACCCCTCGCCGCTGCCGATATAGGCCGTCAGGCCGTCAACCTGCACGCGCGGAATGTAATAGCCACTATAGAAGTTCCAGCGCTGAATGTTCCAGGGAACCTGGTAGTTGTCGCTGAGGTGAGCCTGAAGGACGACCAGCGAGTCGGGATAGTCACCCATCAACTGGGTCAGCACACGGCCGACCGCGGGGCATGAGGGTCACCAGTCGGCCTCGAAGTTCTCCATGAGCACCTTGCGCTGGGCGGCCTCCGTGGCGCCCGTGGCGAAGATCGCACAGCCCAGCAGGGTCAGGCCGAGCGGAACAAGGAACCGGTTCGTGCGTCGGTCGCTCTTCATAGTCCTAAGCCTCCTTTGTGTTCTGCATGTGCCGTCGACCGTGCGGGCGACTGCCTGCGCTGCGCCTCGGGCGTGTGAAGCGGCGCTCGCCTTTGCTGGCCGGGCATGTTCGATATGTCCCTCTAATTTAGCGGGTGAACAACTCCCCGCCAAGTGAAATTTGCGTCTTTGCCTGACTCCGCCTGCGCAGACGTGTCCCGATAAGATCAGAACAGGACAATCGGGAATGCCCGGGCGCCCTGTATACTTCAACCGTGCCCACCTCCGCACATTGCGACTGTGTTTCAATTAGACTCACTCCGTTCGGTGAGCGCGATGACAGCCGGCCGCGTCGGTTTACGCGTGTCGATATGCGCGTGTCGAATGAGACTCACTCTCAACACGACAGGAGAGGAACCATGATCCGCACTGCCCGCGTCAACGTCCCGCTGCTGATCGGGTTGCTTCTCGCCGCGATGGTCCTGATGACCGCGCCCGCGGGCGCGCAGGGCACCAGCGGCGCCTTCGCCGGTCCCATCAGCAGCCGGCAGCTCATGCGCTATGCCCAGCGCCTCAACCTGAGCGATCAGCAGCGGCAGGCGCTGGAACCGATTCATGACGAGTACAAGCGCCAGTTCCGGGTGCTCCGCGACGGAGAGATCGCCGCCTTCCTCAACCAGCAGCAATCGACGCAGGGCGGGATCCCCAAGCGCGAGGTGGTCGATGCCGCCCTTGAAGACCTGGATCGCCTGCGGACGAAAATCAAGGCGCTGGACGAGCGCTTCTTCGATCGGTTGCTGCCGATCCTCACCGAAGGCCAGCAGGCCATCGTGCCCCGGATCCGCATGGCCCGGGAGCGCCAGCGATATGAGAACCCACAGGCGGCGGCGATGTTCGGACGCGGGGAGGTCGACCTCAGCGAGGTCTTCCTCGATCTGGATCTGCCGCCCGCGGCGATCGAGGCGGCCGACCCGATGATCGCCCAGTACGAACGCCGACTGACCACGCTGATGGGCAAGCAGGCCAAGGCGCTGATCTACATGACCGTGAACATGATGGATGCGCTGGAGGAGCGCGGTTTCGTCGATGTCTCCCAGGAGGAGTTGATGGGCGACCCGGAGCTGCTGCGCCGGCTCATCAATGAGATGCAGGTCATCTGGCGCGAGCTGAACGTGGAGGTGGCCGAGATCGCCGCCGACATCGGCCAACTCAACCGGCGGACCTGCAGGAATGTGGCGGCGGTCCTGCCCGAAGCGCCCGCCCGCAGCTTCCGGAACGAGTATTACCGGCAGTCCTATCGCCAGCTCGGCCCGCTCGTGGGTCTGTCCGAGGGGAACTGGATGACCGGGGCGCTGGACCTGGACGACCTGTCCGACGAACAGCGGCAGGCGCTGGCCTCTGCGGCCGCGGACTACCAGAGCCGCGTTGATCGTCTGCTCGATGATGGAGTCGAGCTGGTGGAGGGTTACTGGCGGGACTTCTCGCCCTTCGAGCTCGATCAGGACAAGGCGAACGCCTTCCAGAGCGCGTTCGGCAAGCTCCTGACCAGGGCCCGCGAGCTGGAAAGCCAGACCACCGCCGCGCTCGAGCAGGCGCTGGGCAAAGAAGCGCTGGCCGAGCTCCGCCAGGCGGCGGCGACGGTCGGGGCGCGCCCGTCCGCGCCCGCCGCCGAGAAGGCCGGCGCCGCCGGCGAGCCGGCAGCGGCTCAGGCCGGGGAGCCGGAGGAGTTCCTCTGGAGCGGCGATCGCTTCCTGCCCCCGCGCATCAGCCGTCGTGACATCAACGGTTATGCCGAGAAGCTCGATTTCGACCGGGGCCTGCGCGATGTGCTGTCGGCCATTCACGCCGATTATGTTGAGCAGTTCGAGCAACTGGAGATCATCAAGACACTGCGCCAGGCCAATCGGGATCTGTGGCGGCGGGATGCGGAAACCGGTGTCACGACGCCGCCCACCACCGAGATGATCGAGGAGATCTACCAACTGCGCCGGCGGGCGATCGAGACGATCACCGAGGTTGATGGAGCGTTCTTCGACAGTGTCGCGACCGTCGCAGGCAAGGAGCGGGAGGACCGGGTCGATCGCCTGCGCCGGGATCGGCTCCGGCGAACGTTCGCGGGCAGCGCCACCGGGCAATACACGATCGACCGCGACCAGTCATCGGAGGCGGGCATCGATGTGGCGGCCGTCGCCGCCAGCCGTGACCTGTCGGCCAACGAGATGAAGCGCATCGACGAGATTCTCGATGTGTATCGGGACAGCACGATCCCGGCATTCCGGCAGCGGCTCGAGGCTCAACTGAACATGCAGCAGATCTCGGATCGGTGGGCCGCCGATGTGCAGGTGGCGGTCGCCGAGGACATCACGGCGGTGGTGGCGCTGCAGCAGCGCTATCAGAGCATCATGGCCGAGCCGACGGCGGCTCTGGAGGAGGCCGAGGCCGCCATCATCGCCCTCAACCGCCGCACGCTCGATGAGGTTCTGGTCGCGCTTCCCCACCAGGCGGCCCGCGCGGTCAGGCAGGCCTATGACCGGGCGGCGTTCCCGACGATCTTCCAGGACCCGGCCGCGGTGGACCGGCACCTCACCGCGGCGATGGGGCTGGAGGATCTCTCCCTCGATCAGCGCGGTCGGCTGGAGGAACTCGCCGCCTCCTATCGGCCCGAGTACGAGCGCCTTTCCCGTGCGATGTGCGAGCAGCTCGGCCCGTCCTCGGCGAACGTGGTGGGCTTCGATGCGGAGGACTTCCGCCAGTGGCAGGCTCAGCAGCAGAAGATGGCCAGGCTTCGCTACGACCGCAACGAGCTGAACGCCCGGGCCATCACCGGCCTGAAGGCCATCCTGACAGAAGATCAGATCCAGCGCATCGGCGGCCTGCCCGAGCCGCAGGAAGAGGATGAGATGTCGATCTTCCGCTAAGACCTCCTGACAGAATGAACTGAGAGCACGGTGGGACGGGCGTCTCGCCCGTCCGTTCTGCACGGCCGGGACGGCCATGCCACCATTCTGTTAGGGCCTCCAAAGGGTCGTGCCCTGGGGCTTATGTTCGGGCAACCAGGCTCCCGCATCGGTGCGGCAATGGGCCCGCGCGCTCTGCTACCTTTTGGCAGCGGATTCGGCCGCCCGCCGCGGCGTGGTACACTTTTAGGGCGGCTGATGTGTTCTTTCGGGTCAAACGTGGGAGCAAAACCATGGTGTCGATACGGAATTCGGGCCGGCTGTCGCGCGCGGTCGTTGCCCTGGTGGCTCTATCGATGTGGATGGCCTGTCCGGCACGGGGGAGATCATCAACGTTCCGGACGATTACCCGACGATTCAGGAGGCGATCGACGCGGCACAAGACGGCGATGAGATCGTGGTCGCCGAGGGCAACTACCACGAGAACCTCGATCTGCTCGGCAAGGCCATCCTCCTTCGCAGCACGGATCCGAACGATCCGACTGTCGTGGCGGACGCGGTCATCGACGGCGACGGCATGGGAACGGTTGTGACGTGCGCCAGCGGCGAGGGGGCGCAGACCGTGATCAGCGGTTTCACCATTTACAACGGCAGCGCGGTCGAGGGCGGTGGCATGCGAAACATCGCCAGCAGTCCCACGGTCACCGCCTGCTGGTTTTACAGCAACTCTGCCGAGGACGGCGGGGGAATCTATAACGGGGACAACGCGGGGCCCACGATCGTCGCCTGCCTGTTCACGCGCAACACGGCGGCGCGGTACGGCGCGGGGATATGCAACATCGACAGTCATCCCACCGTGACCGATTGCACCTTCACTCAGAATGTTGCCGATGCGTATGGCGGTGGGATGTACACTCTGAATTACGACGACCCCGCCGACTTTGCCGTGAGCAACTGCACCTTTGCCGGCAACAGCGGCGGCAGCGGCGGCGGAATGTATAACGATCACTGCGATCCTGCGGTGATCGCGTGTAGGTTTATCGGGAACTACGTTCGCGGCGTCGGGGGCGGCGTCTTCAGCAGGCGGGGCCGTCCATCGTTCACTGACTGCTCGCTCATCGGGAATACGGCCGGCTTTTGCGGCGCCGGCATGTACAACTCGGAGGGGGGAGCAATGGTAACGCAATGCAGTTTCACCGCCAATTCGGGCCCCTTCCTTGGTGGCGGGATGTGCAACTTCGGCGGCAATGATATAGCCGTAATCGGCTGCGGATTTACCGACAATACCGCCATTCAAGGGGGCGGCATGGACAACCACGAGTGCGAGGAGGTTGTCGTTGTCGCGTGCGTCTTCGCGAACAACCAGGCGTATCGCGACGGTGGCGGGGTTTTCAACCAGCGGAGCGATCCCGCGCTCACGAACTGCGTATTCAGCGCCAACGTCGCCGACCAGGGCGCCGGCGTCTGCAATAATCTAAGTCCTGTGCTGGTCACCAACTGCAGCTTCGCCGGGAACCTGGCTGAGGAAGGGGGCGGGATCAGCAACTGGGGGTACTCCACCCCTGCCGTCTTCAATTGCATCCTCTGGGGCAATGAGGGCGGCGCGATCTACAGCGACCCACAGAGCTGGCCGGTCGTTTCGTACACTCTGGTGCAGGGCGGCTACGAAGGCGAGGGGAACATCGATGCCGATCCGTTGTTCGTCGATCCGGCAGGAGGCGACTATCGGATCGCGCGCGGTTCGCCGTGCATTGATGCCGGCAACAATAGGGCCGTACCCGAGGGCGTGGTCACCGATCTTGCCGGCGATCCGCGGTTTGTCGACGACCCCGCCACGGAGGATACGGGCCACGGCGAGCCGCCCATCGTGGACATGGGTGCCTACGAGTTCCAGCCTCCGACGTGTCCGGCCGACTTCGACGGCGACGGGGATGTCGACACCTCCGACCTGCTCATCCTGCTCAGTCAGTGGGGCACGGACGGCTCCTTCGGCGGCGATGTGGACGGCGATGGCGATGTTGATACCGCCGATCTCCTTGCCTTGCTTGGCGCGTGGGGCGACTGCCCGCAGTAAACGTCGAAACGTCGAAACGTCAAAACGTCAAAACGTCGAAACGTCGAAACGTCGAAACGTCGAAACGTCGAAATGGTGAGCACGCGGGGCGCTGGCTGAGGTTCGAGGGATGTAGCCTGGAGGTGTGCTTCGCGGCGTTTCGATCTCGAAAAAAACGCGGGACGCCCCACCGTGCGTCCCGCGTAACGATTGCCCCCGCGCCCCCGCGCACCCCCGCGCCCGGGGAATCTCAGCGCCGGTCAGCGGTGTCCGGCCGGCGCTCAGGATGCTTCGGCCCGCGGATGGGCTTCGTTGTAGGCATCGCGCATGCGCTGGGTGGTCAGATGCGTATAGACCTGCGTGGTGGACAGCGACTGATGCCCCAGCAGCTCCTGCACGGAGCGGAGGTCGGCTCCGTTGTCCAGCAGGTGGGTGGCGAAGCTGTGACGCAGCGTGTGGGGACTGATGTCCGGATCGAGCCCCGCCTTGGCCAGGTATTTGCTCACCTTGCGCCTGACCGAGCGCGTCGAGAGCCGGCTGCCGTGCTTGTTGATGAACAGCGGCGCGTCGGCTTCATCGGCAGTGTGGGCGGCCCGCGGATCGTTCTGGAGGATCTTGATGTAATGAGCGAGGGCGGCCAGCGCGTGCGAGCCGAGCGGGACGATGCGTTCCTTGCGGCCCTTGCCGCGGATGATCATCGCCTGGCCGGCCTCGTCGATGTCGCCGCGATTGATGCCCACCAGTTCGCTGACGCGGATGCCCGTGGAGTAGAGCGTCTCGAGGATCGCGCGGTCGCGGGCGCCAAGCAGGTCGGTGTCGTCGGGGGCGCTGAGGAGCTTCTCGACCTGGGTGACGTCGATGGCATTGGGCAGCCGCTTGTTCTGCCGCGGGGTGCGGATCAGCAGCATGGGGTTGGAGGCCACGAGCCCGCAACGGTCCATCCAGCGGTAAAAGGAGCGCAGGGTGGCGATCTTCCGAGCCATGGTGGCCGAGGAGTATTGATGCTCATCGAGCCGGGTCAGGAAGGCGCGGACGACGTTCACATCGGCCTGGAGCATCGCGCCGGTGATGGTGGGCGGGCCGAGGGTGGCGACCACCGCGCTCTTGTCCGCCGAGCGATCCGGCGGGTTCTTGGTGCGGTGCTCCAGGGTCTCACGCTCCTGGTCGAGCGTGGCGTTGAGATTCTGGGCCTCGCCCAGGAACTCCGCGTACTGGCGCAAGTCCACGCCATAGCATCGGGCGGTGTACGGGCTGAAGTGGCGCTCATCGAGCAGGTAACGGATAAACGCTTCAACGATTGGCAGCTTCTCAATCATGGTCTCACTCATCGCTTCACCGGTGCCTTCGGTAGGGTCGGTTGTCGGGACACACGAACGACGCGCTCCGGTCCGCCGAGTCTCTCAAGCCGAGCGGTCGGGACCTTTGGAGCCGTGTTGAGGCGAGGGCGTATCGGCCCGGGTGCGCGCGATCTCGTGGCACACCGCGGAAGCATCGAACCAGTCGAACGATGCGGCCGGATCGCGCGCCAGCTCCACGACGCGCTGGATCAGGGCGCGTTCGTCGCCGGGCGTGAACCGGAAGGTCCACCGGTGCGGACCATGATGGAGCGTGACGCGGCGCAGGCCGCGGTCCGCCCATCGCTTCTGCTGACTGATCTCACTGGCGTCGGCCATCCATGGACCTCGACTCGATGCGCCGAGGCCCGGTCGGCCCGGCGGCGCATCACTTGGTTTCTCTCGCCACCGGCGCCAGCCGCGCCCGCTCCGAGGCGAGCAGATCGGCGATCAACCGGTGGCAGACGAACTGCGTGTACAGATCCATGCTGACCAGGTAGATGTCCTCCTCGTAGGCGCTGTCGGGCTCGTTTCGGCCCTTGGCATAGGCCTGCACTTCCCGAAGCGTCTGATGGTTTGCCGCGTGGAAGACGCCCGCGGCCTCGGCCACGGGATGAGGCGGGCCCAGCTCGCCCGGCGCCGCGGCGCCGGCGATGGTTCGCTGAAGCGCCCGCACGTCCAGGCCGTCCGGCGATTCGTGGGGCGACCTGGCGTAGAGCTGCACGGCCATCCCGAGCGTCATGGGCCGGTACGGGTCATAGGCGGTGATCGTTCCCGCCACGAAACCGTCCAGTTCCAGCACGTTCATCAACGTCAGCGCATCACCGTGCGAGGACACCGACCCCAGACCCAGTTGGCGCATCGCGGCGATGACGCGGTTGACGGGAATCACGTTGATGCCCTGCACCTGCTGCGCTTCGCGCATGAAGGCGTCGGCGATGGCCGCGGTGTCCACGAGGGAGACGCCCGATTCGTTGCTCATCGGGGCCACGCCCCAGAGCTGCTGATGGGCGTAGGGGGCGAGGAGGATGGTCGGCCTCTCCAACCGGGGGCCGCAGCCGTCCAGGGCCGCCGGCAGCAGCATCGCGATGAACAAAGCGGCGATCCGTGCCGCCCTCGCGGCCGGCCTGTTTCCTGGCTGCATGGACTGTGCACTTGTCATGGCGTCCTGCCTCTGCCGACGAGCTCCGCCCGTCGGGAAAGCGCCGAGCGTCCGTTCAGGGGCGCTCGTCGTCGGCATCCCCGTCCGGGTCGGCCGTGACCAGGCCGCTCTCGCCGGAGGGATGCAGGTCCATCGTCCGGCCGGTGGCGACGGCCCAGATGTTGTCCGTGCCGGACCGGTCGGAAAGGAAGTAGACCGTCCCGTCGGCCGACCACACCGGGTACAGGTTCAGGAATCGGCCGTTGGTCAGGTTCGTCTTGCTCGTGCCATCGAGATTGATCACCCACACATCCGACTGTTGCGGGCGGTCGCTCTCCGCGGCGTCCGGTTCGAGGACGGTGACAAAGACGATGCGATTGCCGTCCGGCGACCAGGAGGGGTGCATCACGGCCGCGTTGGCGGCGGAGACGATCTCCGTGGGATGGAGCCCTTCGCCGCTGACGCAGTCGATGGTCCAGATGCTGAACAGACGGCTGCCGCGCTGGCGGGCCCGCTGGAAGACGATCTTGTTCTTCGCCGGATCGGGATTCCATTGCGGGAACAGGCCGTAGTCCAGGAAGTGCGGCGCGGCGGGGTTCTCCACGTCCGCCACCCACAGCTCCCAGCGACCGGACTGCGTGCCGAGCTTGCAGTAGGCGATCTTCCGTCCGTCCGGCGACCACGTCGGGTGCAGCTCCGGGCTGCTGTCACCGGTGAACTGCACGGGTGGGCCGCCGTCAACGGTCGTGATGTAGATGTCCCAGTTGCCCGAGCGATTGGACGCGAAGGCGATGCGCCTGCCGTCCGGGGCGAGGGCGGGCATGACGTCATCGGCCGGGTCGGCCGTGATACGGGTCTGGGTCTTGCCTGCGGTGGACTTGATGAAGATGTCGGCGGTCGGGCCGTGCTGGGTCGAGGCGAAGGCCATGATCGAGCCTTCGTAGTTGATATCCGGATCGAAGCAGGCGCCTTCGGAGACGGCGGTGATCTGGGCGAGGTTGCCGGCGCCGTCGAACCGTTTTCCGCCGTGGGAGGGCTCGTTCATCAACTCGCCGTAGAGGCCGATGAGAGCCGCGTGACGGCCGTCCCGTCGCCGCGCCTCGGGAGCATCGGCGTCCTCGTCGCCGCCCACCCGGTCAAAGCGGGCCTGCGGGCGGTCCGTGGCGTAGGCGATGCCGTACTCCCGCGGCTGAACGGGCCGGCGCGCCGCGGCCGAGGAATGGGTGGGCGCTGCCGTGGACCGGCCGGTCGTGGAGCATCCCACCAGGGCCAGGAGGGCGACGGTCATGGGCAATCGTGCGTCGAATCTCACGCGTGCGCCTCCGTTTTCACAGCCACGCCTGGAACGCCTCACGCAAGCCATCCACCGCGGGCGTGCCTCACGCGGCTGATTCGCCTCTCCACCGGAGGCGGACGTCCGGCGGAGCAATCGGCTGCTGAGACCTTCGTTTTCCCGGGACGGCTCCAACCAGTCCCACCCTGACGCGCGGGCGCCGGAAGCTCTTTATCGGACGAATCCCGGACGACCCTTGAACCCGCGACGGATCTCCAAACAGGTCCGCCACCGCGTTATCGGCATCCTGAGGCGGCCCCCTGAGTCCGAGTTGCCTGGATTTGAAAAGAACCGATTCCTTCCGGCATTGATCGGATGGTCGATCATCCGAGGGGGCCGCCGCCGGCGTGCGGCCGCGTGCCGATCCGCCCGGCGAGGCGACTCGCCGCCACGGCCTCGGCCAACCACATCGGACGCCCGCTTTCGGCCCGCTCCCGGACACCGGCCTTTCACCGGCCCGGCCGGTTGCCGATTAACCTGTCGTCACCTGCCGCGGGATGAGGTACACTTACCCGCTTGGCTCTTTTTCGATCGCGTAGCTCAGAAGGCAGAGCAGCCGCCTTTTAAGCGGCAGGTCCTGGGTTCGACTCCCAGCGCGATCATTAGGCCGCCGCCGCGTATCGTTCGAGCCGGATCGGATCGGGAGGGGCCCATCGCCCATGCTGGTCGTGCATGCCAACTGGACCGACGGCTCATTGCGGCTGTGGGCGGAGTCTCTGGAGGCATACCAGGCGTCATCAGGCCGGGCCGGCCCGCCGGCTCGGAAGGCGGCGGAGATCGCTCCGCCGGCCGGCTCTCTGGCCCACGGCGACAGCCCCGCGACCCTCGCCGTCGCCGAGGCGGTGCCACAGCACCCCTTTGCCCTGTCCGCGGCCGAGCTCGCCGCCGTCCCGCTGGGGCCGGGCCGGTGGCTGGCGGCCGATGGGGCTTCCGCCATGCGTCTGCGCCTGCCGATCGACCCGGCCCGGGCCGGGCAACCGCAGCCGAGCGACCGGCTGGCCGGGGTGGTCGCCGCCCGCGACCGAGGGGCCGAGCCTCGTCTGGCCGCGTTTGATGTTCCCTGCGTGGCGCTGGCCAGCGATGAGGCGATGTCGATCGTCCTCGGCCTGGAGAGCAGCGGGCCGGGACCGCAGGTCGAGTTCGGTCATTCGCTCCGGTACTGGATGGCCGTCTCTCGCTTCATCCTGGAACTGCTGGCCGACCAGCGATTCATCCCCACGCTTCTTCAGAGCCGGGCTGTCGAACTGCGGGCGGCCTGGCAGCCGTGGCTCCACGACGAGTCGGCCCGGGCACGCGTGGGAGCGCTGGTGTCGGCGATGCCCCCGGTGGTCCGGGCGGTGGTCGACGAGCATCACGGCCGCCCGTGGCCGATCCTGGACGAGGCGATGCGCACGCTGACCGACGCCACGGTGCGCCGGGCCCTCATCGAGGAGGATTTCGCCGAGGCGGTGGAGGATCGGGACGCGGCGAGCGATCCTCATGTGGCGTGGCTGGAGGGCCTGCTCGACGAGCGCGACGGCGTCGCTCCCCCGGCCGACTCGACCAGCGAGATGCTCCGCGACGCGGCGAAGTGGATCGCGGGACTGGACGACACGGGGCGCGATCGGCCCGTGCGCCTCTGCTTCAGCATCACCGAGCCGTCCGAGGAGGCGCTGCCGGGCGATCTGCAACCGATCGGCGATGAAGTGCGCTGGCGGCTGAACCTGCACCTGATGGGCACGGGCGAGGAGCCGGTGCTGATCGATGCCGAGCGGATCTGGCGCGATCCGGCCGCGGCCCGGCTCGTGGGCGGCGGGAAGGTGCGCAATCCCGAAGAGCTCCTGCTCAGCGAGCTGGGGCGGGCGGCGCGGATCAACCCCATGCTGGAATCGGCCCTCTCCCAGGCGGCGCCGACCGGGATCGACCTGACCACCGCCGAGGCCTACACGTTCCTGACCGAACACAAGGAGCTTCTGGAGGAGTCGGGCTTCGCCGTCATTGCCCCGGCCTGGTGGGGCAGGCCGTCGGCGCGTCTGGCAGCGCGACTGCACGTCGAGGCGCCACCGCTGGAATCGCTGCTTGACGGCTCAGCCGCCGGCGGCTCGGCCGGGCGCAGCCTTCTGGGACTGAACAGCCTGGTGGATTACCGCTGGCAAGTGGCGGTGGGCGAGCAGCCGCTCACCATGGAGGAGTTCCAGACGCTGGCGCGATCGGCTCGGGGCGGATCACTGGTGAGGCTTCACGGCCGCTGGGTCGAGATCCAGCCGGAGCAGATGACCGAGGCGGCCGAGTTCTTCGAATCCCAGCCCGGGGGGACGATGACGCTGCTGGAGGCCGTTCAGTTGGCTCACGGGGCGGGGGCGGCGCGCCTGGGGCTGCCCATCTTCGGCATGGACGCCACGGGCTGGGTGGCCGATCTGCTCGGCGCATCCTCGGATGAGGCGCACATGCCACGGCTCGGTCAGCCCGACGGATTCGTGGGCAAGCTCCGGCCGTATCAGGAAGTCGGATTGAGCTGGCTGGTGTTCCTGGACCGCTTCGGGCTGGGGGCGTGCCTGGCCGACGACATGGGCCTGGGCAAGACCATCCAGCTCATCGCCCTCCTGCTGGCCGAGCGTGAGCGAGGCGGCGAGGGGCCCGGGCCTACCCTGCTCATCGTGCCCACCTCCGTGATCGCCAACTGGCAGCGCGAACTGCATCGCTTCTCCCCCATGCTGTCCGTGCAGATCCATCACGGCCCGGAACGGCCGGTGGGCGATGGCTTCCTCGAAGCGGCCCGGCAGCGCGACGTGATCATCACCACCTACACGCTCATCAGTCGCGACCAGGAGACGCTGCTCCGCATGCCGTGGCACCGCGTCGTGCTCGACGAAGCGCAATACATCAAGAACCCACCCACCAAGCAGACGGTGACCATCCGGTCGCTCAAGACGGCGCGGCGGGTGGCCCTCACCGGCACGCCGGTGGAGAACCGTCTGAGCGAGCTGTGGTCGATCATGGAGTTCTGCAACCCGGGCTACCTGGGCCAGGCCGGCGAATTTCGGCGCCGCTTCTCCGTCCCGATCGAGCGGCATCGCGATCAGCATCGCGCCGAGCAGCTCCGCCACCTGGTGCGCCCCTTCGTGCTGAGGCGGCTGAAGACCGATCCCAACGTGATCGACGATCTGCCCCCCTGCGTCGTCACGAAGGAGTACGCCACGCTCACCAGCGAGCAGGCGGCGCTGTACGAGCGGGCCGTCAGCAGCATGCTCGGTCGCGTCGGCCGCGCCGAGGGCATCCAGCGGCGCGGGCTCGTGCTTGCCACGCTGGTGAAGCTCAAGCAGATCTGCAACCACCCGGCGCAGGTCACCATGGACGGCGAGGCGGCGGCGCCGTCCTCCGCGGCCGGGGCGCGGCGGGGCTCGCGGCGGCGGCCGGCCCCGGTGGATCGGGCCAGTGATGCGTTGCTCTCGGCCCGATCGGGCAAGTGCCGGCGCCTCATCGAGATGCTCGAGGAAGTGCTCGCCACCGGCGACAAGGCGCTGCTCTTCACCCAGTTCCGCCGGATGGGCCACCTGCTGGAGGCGATGCTCCAGCACGACCTGGATGCGCAGGTGCTCTTCCTCCACGGCGGCACCCCGCCCAATAAGCGCCAGGGGATGATCGACCGCTTTCAGGACCCTGACAGCGGCGTTCCGATCTTTGTTCTCTCACTCAAGGCGGGCGGGATCGGCATCAACCTCACCGCCGCCAACCACGTCTTCCACTTCGACCGCTGGTGGAACCCCGCCGTCGAGAACCAGGCGACCGACCGCGCCTTCCGGATCGGGCAGACGCGCACGGTGCACGTGCACAAGTTCGTCTGCCTCGGCACGCTCGAAGAGCGCATCGACCAGATGATCGAGCAGAAGACGGAGTTGGCCCAGAACATCATCGGCGCCGGTGAGGACTGGCTGACCGAACTGTCCACCGGCCAGCTTCGCGAGTTGCTTACCCTCAGGCAGTCGGCGATGGACATGGAGGCCGAGTCGTGAGCGAGGCCAACCCTCAATCAGGCGACCGCCCCGGCGCTCCGCAGCGCTCCGGCCGCGGCACGCCGCTCTCGACCGCGGCCAAGGATCGCAAGGCCGACGGCCTGCGGCGGGTGCGGACGGGCATCAAGCTCCGGGCCCGGGAAGGCATCATTGGCTCCTCGCCGCTGTCCGATCGCTGGCTGCGCCTGGTGGAGAAGGCCGTGGGGCGCGAGGAGTCGGCCGAAGGACTCCGGTACGCCAGGTTGGGTCAGATCGTCTCGCTGGAGGTCGAGGCGGGCAAGCTGCGGGCCCGGGTGCAGGGGACGGCGGCGAAGCCGTATGCCACCGGCATCACCGTCGGCTCCTACACCGCCGGGCAGTGGGATCGCATCATCGAGGCGATGGCCGGCGAAGCGGTGTACCTGGTCAAGCTGCTCAACGGCGAGCTGCCTGAGGGCATGAACACGCTGCTGGCGGCGCTGGGCCTGACCCTCCTGCCTGAGGATGCCGCGTCAATGGCAATGGAATGCTCCTGCGCCATCGAGGGGCCGTGCCGGCACGTCGCCGCCATCGGCTACCTCTTCACCGAGCAACTGTCCGGCGATCCGCTGCTGATCTTCACGCTGCGCGGGATGCCTGCGGATCGGCTTTTGGAGCGGCTGCGACAGGCGCGGGCGATCCGCGCCAGGGGAGTGGCCGCGGCGCACGCCGATCCGATGATTCCCCAGACGCAGGCGGAAGCGCCGGCGCTGGAGGCGTGTCTCGGCGAATTCTGGCGGCCGCCGCCCGGCGCCTCGGCGGGCCAGCAACCGCCTCCGCCCCAGCACGTTTCCCACGCCCTGCTGCGCCGGCTCGGCCCCTCGCCGCTGCAGGGCAAGTTCCCTCTCGTCGGGCTTCTGGCGAGCATCTACGACTCCGTAGCGACCTACGCGGTGAAGCTGCGCGATCAGGCCGAGCGCCTCAGTGGCGACGTGGACGACCAGTAGCCGGGACCGGGCACCCGCCGACTGGAATCGGGGAACGCCCCTGCCCGCCGGGGCCTTTCTCTTCGTCGCTGTCAGCCGTCCAGGCGCCTCAGCAGATCGTCCACCGCCGCGCGGAGCTGCTCATCGTCGCCGCGGGCTTCCGCTTCGGGGGTCTGGGGGACGAGCAGGTCGGGCATCGCGCCGTGCAGCTCCATGTTCACGCCCTCGGTCGTGCCATCGCTGACGAACCAGCCGCGGAACGGCAGACGCACGCCCGTGCCGTCGATGAGGCCGAAGCCGCCGGTGGAGATGACGGAGCCGTGCGTCTGCTGCCCGACGAGCGTGCCGCGCTTGAGCGTCTTGAACGCGTGGGCGATGATCTCGGCGTTGGAATAACTTTTCTCGTTGCACATCATGTTGATGGGCAGCGTGTAGCGCTGGATGAACAGGCGATCCTGCGGGTAGTGGCCCGTTTGGTCCCAGCTCACGCCGCGGGGGATCGTGTAGGCGTGCTCCTCGACCATAATGGAGGCGAGCAGCCGGTCGGCGGTCCAGCCGCCGCCGTTGTTGCGCACGTCGATGATCAGGCCTTCCTTCCCGTCGGCGGCGGCGAACAGGTCGCGCTCGAAGATGTCCAGCGACGACTGGTTCATCCCCTGGACGTGGATGTAGCCCAGACGACCGTCGGACCATTCCGCCACGAGGCGGGCATTGGCCAACCGCCACGCCTCGTATTTCAGCGATCGCTCGGTTCGATAACTGACGGGGGTGAGCAGCAGGTCAAGATCGGCGATGCGGCCGTCGGCCATCGAGCGCTTGATCGAGATGACGGTCTCCTTGCCGATGCGATCCTTGAGGCGGGTGGCGATGGTGTCCTTCTCCCCGAGGGGCTCGAAGGCGATGGCGGTGATGATGTCGCCGACCTGCAGGGCCATGGGTCCTTTCGCCGCGGGGCTCTCCGGGATGATCGCCGTGACCTCAAAGCCCTCGGCGACGCGGCGGTGGACGGTGCCGAGCCGGCCGTAGCTCTGGCGGTTGGGCGCCGATGGCCCGCGGGCGTAGACGCCCAGGTGTGAGCCGTTCAACTCGCCGACGAAGCGGTTGGCGACCCAGTTGAACTCGCCGGCGGTGCGGGCGTTGCGCGCCAGCTCGTGATAGCGCTGCGTCAGGGCCGGCCAGTCCAGGCCGTTCATCGTCGGGTGGTAGTACTGCTCGCCGAGGGTGCGGGCCGCTTCCAGGAACTTCTGGCTGCACTGCTCGGCGAGGTCGATGCGGATGCGGTCGCTGATGTCGATGGTCTTCATCCCGCCGCCTTCGGGCTTGACGGTGGCGGCGCGGCCGGCGGAGACGAGGATGAGCTTCTCGCCCGTCAGCGAGACGTGCTGGACGGAGGCGCGGCCGCCGAGCTGCTTCTTGTCGCTGCCGTCCCACTTGACCGAGTAGAGTCCGGGCGCATCGCCGGCGGCGGCGAAGATGAGCCGCTGACCGGACGGGGTCATTTCGAGATCGCCCTCGTTACCGGCCAGTCGCGTGATGCGCTTGACGCGCAGATACGCATCATCCAGATCGAGCTCGTCCTCTTCGACCTCTTCCTTCTCTGTCTTCTTCTCGTCGTCGGCTCCCTTCTTCGCTTCGTCCGTTTCCTCGGGTCGGCGCACCTTCAGCGGCTTGCGCTTGCCGGCGGCCTTGCCCGCCTCGTCGTAATAGTCCTTCAGTTCCTGCGGCGTCAGGGCCTCCAGGTCCTTGTCCAGGTAGACCATCCAGACGTCGAATTCCTCGTCGATGCGCTCGGAGACGAAGCTGAGGATCTTGCCGTCCGCCGACCAGCGGGGCGCCAGGTCGCTGTCGGGATGCCGGGTGATGTTCACCGGCTTCTTCGAGCCGTCGGCGGGGATGATGAAGATGTCTTCGTTGAAGTTCAGATCGCTCTGCACGAAAGCGATGTAGCGGCTGTCGGGGCTCCACCGCCAGTGCATGGAAGCGTCCCAGCCGGTCACGATGGCGCGGATCTGGCGGGTCTCGAGATCGAGGATGTGGATGTCGCCGAGCCCGGACCGGAAGGCCAGCGCCTTGCCGTCCGGCGAAGGGTCGGGCATGCGGTCGTTGGCGTTGCGCTGCACGACGGGCTCGATCTTGAAGGTCAGCGCATCATGCCAGCGATCCGGCTGAAGCTCGGGCGGCAGGTCCTCTTCTTTCTCCTGTTCCTTGCCTTCGGTCTCTTCGCCGCTCTTTTCTTCCTCGGTTAGATCGCCCGTGCGGGTGGCGCTGATGTCGATGGTGGTGTCGTCGGCAGTGGCGGTGCCGCGGGCGGCGCCATCCTCGATCATAAGATCGAAGGTGATGATGAGCCCCTCGTCACCGGCGTTCACGCTCAGTTGAAGCGTTTTGCCGTCCGGGTCCCAGGTGCCGGTCACCGGTCCGGAGTAGGGGCCGGCATCAAGCGAGCCGGTGACGGTGTTGTCCTTCTGCAGGCGCAGGGAGAGGGCGAAGGGCATGGGCCCCTCTTCGGGGACTTCGGCCGTGCCCGTCCAGACGCCGCTGACGGGATCGTCCGCCGCGGGCTCTGCGGCGTTATCGTCGCCTTCCGCGTCGGCGGGCGGTCGAGCGTGCGCTTCCTCTTTCTCGCGCTCTTCCTGCGCGGCTTCCTCTTTCTCCTTCTTCTTGCCGGTCGCTTCGTCGAAGGCATCCTTCACCTCGCCCCGCGTCTTCTTGACGGTGGCGGCGTAGATGGACTCGGTGCCGTCCAGGTCGCTGGTGAAGTAGAGCATCAGGCCGTCGGGCGACCAGGCGGGATGCCGCTCGCGGGCGTGGGTGGCGGTGATGCGTCGGGTGGGGCTGCCGTCCTTCATGTTCCGCACGTACACCTCGCCGTAGGCGATCATCGCCATGACCTGGCCGTCGGGGCTGAGGGCCGCCTCGGAGACTTCCCGAGCGATCTCCTTGAGCTGGTAGT
>Ga0272441_10004673_pt1 | contig 24495 bp, 18 predicted proteins | sample SSMProp6N_FD_193582 | JGI IMG/M metagenome (GOLD analysis project Ga0272441, IMG submission 193582) | Marine sediment archaeal communities from Little Sippewissett salt marsh, Falmouth, MA, United States - SSM-Prop-6N | ecosystem: Environmental > Aquatic > Marine > Wetlands > Sediment ...
GCAATGGGCAACCGCTGTTGCTGGAAGATTTCTGTCGCATGATGGGATTCGACAATCATATCGACGCATGCGTTGAAACCGCCTCGCTGCAGGATTGAAAATCGGAGAAACAACCCGTGCGCAGCGACACGCCGCGCACGGGCAACTCGGGTGAACTATTTCAACAAACCTGCTTCTTTATAGTATTTGATGGCACCGGCGTGCAGCGGTGCGGACAGGCCGTCTTTGACCATCTCTTCTTTTTTCAGATTGGCAAAGGCCGGATGAAGCTTCTTGAACTCATCGAAATTCTCGAAAACCGCCTTGACGATCTCGTAGATCACTATATCATCCACTTTGGAGGAGGATACGAAAGTGGCGCCCACACCGAAGGTGGGCGTGTCGGCGTCGGTGCCGCGGTACATGCCGGCGGGAATGATGGCTTTGCGGTAGTAGTCATTGTCGGCGACCAATTTGTCGACGACCTTGCCGGTGACGCTGACGATCACGGCGTCGCAGGAGGTGGTGGCCTCTTTGATGGAGCCGTTGGGATGACCGACGGTGTAGACCATGGCGTCGATCTTGTTGTCGCACAGGGCGCTGGCCTGCTCGGCGGCTTTCAGCTCGGAGGCCAGTTTGAAATCATCGTTGGTCCATTTCAGGGCACCCATGAGGACCTCGATGGTGCCACGCTGACCGGAACCGGGGTTGCCGATGTTGACGCGTTTACCCTTGAGATCCATAAAATCTTTGATGCCGGAGTCGGTACGGGCGACCACGGTGAAAGGTTCGGGATGCACGGAGAAAACGGCGCGCAGATCTTTATCCGGGCCGGCATCCGCGAATTTATCTAGTCCGTGAACGGCATAATACTGCATATCGGACTGGGCCACGCCCATGTCCAGTTCTCCGGCTCTGATGGCGTTGAGGTTATACACGGAACCGCCGGTGCTCTCCACCGAACAGCGGATGCCATGGTCTTTTCTGCCCTTGTTGACCAGACGCGCAATGGCGCCGCCCGTGGGATAATACACGCCGGTTACGCCACCGGTGCCGATGGTGACGAAGATGGTTTCCGCCTGCGCCGGAGCGGGACCAAAGCCAACCATAAGTGACAGGCCAAAAAACAGTGCAGTGACAACGAGTAATGATCTTTTCATCCGAACCTCCTTTGATTGGGTCAATAGTAGTGACCGGTTTTAAAATTTGGGTAGGTAATGATGCTTTTGTTTTTTTCCTCCTCTTCAGGGCTGTTATTAACAGGTCCTCGATGCCATTCGAGAAATAATAACGCTGTGACCAAAGCGGTATGCACCGTCAGCATGGGTTATCAGGGTAAGTATGCAGAATCGCGTCGGCAAATAGAAGGCGCACGTGCCGCTGGACCAGACCTGAGCATAGTCTCTGCCACCTGCCTTTTGAGGCGCAATAAGTGGCTCCAACAGAATAGATGCGTTGAAAAATTCCGCTTATAAAGATATTCGTTAAGAAAAACTGAACTAGTGTAATTTGATCAAGAGATGGAAAGATTATAATAGAATTTGAAGAATTGATCAACCTTGAAAAAAATCTTACAATTTCCGTAAGTGAGTGCACTTTTCAAAAGTTGGTCCCAACAGCAATTCCGGTTGATAGGGTCCAGCCCTATGGAAAGGCTACCAGAGGCGAAGACGGATGACCCGAAAGCCCACCGATATACCGTCAGGACCCCGGGTCAGCGTGGTTCTGCCCACCTACAACCGTGGATGGATCCTCGAGCAGGCCGTCGAATCGGTTCTCGGTCAGGATTACGCCAATCTCCAACTGATCGTCGTCGATGATGGTTCCACCGACAACACCAACGACCTGCTTTCAACGTTCGGGGATCGCATCACCGTCATCCGGCAGCCCAACCGGGGCGTGAGCGCAGCCCGAAATGCCGGCATCCGGGCATCCACCGGAGAGCTGATCGCCCTGCTCGACTCGGACGACACCTGGCTGCCGGGAAAAGTGACTGCCCAGGTGACTTTTTTCTCAAACCATCCCGATGTGCTGGCCTGCCAGACCGAAGAGGTCTGGATTCGCAACGGGGTCCGCGTCAACCCCGGCAAACGCCATCGCAAAGAAGCCGGCATGATCTTCGAAAGAAGCCTGGCCCTGTGCCTGGTGAGCCCGTCGGCGGTGATGATGAGAAGGTCCCTGCTGGACCAGGTAGGCCTGTTCGACGAATCCCTAACCGCCTGCGAGGATTACGACCTGTGGCTGCGCATCGGCTGGAAGCACCCGATCCATCTCATCGACCAGCCGCTGATCGTCAAACGCGGCGGCCACCCGGACCAACTCTCTCGCATGCCCGAGTTGGATAAGTACAGGATTCAGTCCATCGCCCGCCTGCTGGACAGCGGCGTTCTTTCACCTGGCCAGGAAAAAGCCGCCCGAGCCATGCTAAACACCAAATGTGTCATCTACGCCCAGGGATGCCGCAAGCGCGGCAGGATCGCACAGGCACAATACTATGAGGCACTGGCGGCAAAGCATGAAACCGGTTGACCACCAGCGTGTTACCGGCACTAGCCTGAATCAGAAAGACGACATCGCCTCTCTTTGATCTTCATACACCTTCCAGCGTTTGTGAACCCAGAGGTATTGTTCAGGGTATCTACGTATTATCGATTCCATCTCGGCATTAATCGCGTTGGTAATTCTTATAATCTCACCCTTATAGCTGGTAAACGCGCCGGGCCAGATGGGATCGGAGACGAATCCATCATAATTGAGGCTGCCTTCCTTCCTGTAGCAGGCGACAACAACGACCGGTCGGTGATGTGAAACTGCCAGCATGGCCGGGACAGGGGTGGTTGATGCCTTGCGCCCGAAGAAATCCACAGAAATGCCCTTTATCGTGCTCTGGTCCGGTAGGATGCCGATTGATTTGCCTCTATTCAGTGTTCTATGGAGGATAAACAAAGCATTTTTTTTAGGTATAATTGCCTGCCCCGTAGATACCCGGTTTTGGTATATCAACTTTTCAAGGTAAGGATTATCCATCGGTCTCACAACGACTGACAGCGGTATCCCATAAAGGGAAGATGCATGCGGGAGCACTTCCCAATTGCCAAAGTGAGGGCTTACAAAGATACATCCGTTGGTCTTATCATGAATGTCTTTTGCCCGCTGCAGCAGACGATCGATGTTATTGCCCATTTTGCGTAACGTATGAAGGGCATCGGGTCGCCTGTATATACGACGGAACTTGATGATATCGAAAGCCGTCAAAATAAATGACCGGCAGCACCCTCGTGCGATCATCCTGATGTCGTAATCCTTTTTCTCATTTTTAAATGCATGCCGGATATTGCTTATCGCTATTTCCCGCCGGCTTCTAAAAAGACCGTAAAACAGATCCCCCAAAAGATCAGATAGCCGTTTTACAGCCACAGTGGGAAGCAATGTGACCAGGAATACGCCGCTCGATATGGCGGCATATTCCAATAGGATGATGAATTTGCGCTTCTTTTTCATAGCAATGAATGGTCTCGCTTATTTAAGCATCAGCGCTTACGGGCATCGATTAACACAGTGGAAGCCTGGCCACTTGCGCCATAGCTTGTTGACAGGAAGATCGTTTTTTCAGTCCTTTTAGGAGAACCTGAAATATTCAGATTGGAGAACGCTTTTTCCGTTTCTGTGAAATTAAGGGTTGCCGGAATATACCCCTCCTTCACGGCCAAGATTCCAAAAATGATCTCTGCAAGATCACTTGCAGGGCCCATATGGCCGGTGTAAGGCTTTAACGCACAAACAGGGATAGATTGATCGCTCAATACGGATCTGATCGATTCCAGCTCTGAACGGTCACCCGCCTGGGTGCCCTCCCCGTGAGATATCAGAAAGGCGATCTCAGATTGACTGCATCCTGCACGCTTTATGGCTGTGGCCATATTCCGGTTGTTGACCATGGGCGGCACGGCCGCATTGTCATCTTCGTTCAACGCAAATGAGTTGCTTGTTGCCAGCACTTTTCCAAACACCTGGGCGCCTCTGTTTTTGGCACTTTCGGCCGACTCTAAAACGATGGCGGCGCCACCTTCGCCAGTTATGAACCCATCTCTTCGCATATCCAATGGCCGGTATGAAGATGCGCCTGAGTTGCACGCAGACAGCAGGCCAACGCCTTGAAGCTCATAGCGGGCGATATCCGCGATCCAGCTGCCATAGCCCACGGCTGCAGCGATGTCGGCCTTGTTTAGTTTAATATCTCTGCAGGCGAGCGCTAACGCCTGATTGCCGCATGGTGGCATACTGGACAAACTGGTACCAGGCCCCATGAATCCCGTATAGGCCGATAAAAAACTGAACAGGTTGTTGTGCAAGGAGTCAAGCAGAAAAAAAGGATTGAATCGATCCATCATCGACCGGTTAAATTTATCACCGTCCGTATCCTTCCATTCCTTGCCGAGGGTGTCCTTGATCGCCGGGTACATAAACTCCGCGCCAATCTGATTATGTTCGCCCGAGGCGACAAAAAGCGATCTTCTGCCGGGTTCAATATGATCTAAATGCGTAGATTCCAATGGGAGGGCTTCATCGACGGAACTCAACCCAAACAGCGCTGCGCGGTTTAAAAACTTTAGCTGACCCCGCTGCCTGGGGGAAATACTGTCCGGAAGATGATAATCATCTATTTTTCCTATGTATTGCATGAATTCAGGCAGACCGTCATTTGGGTAATGGCAGATTCCTGTTTCAAGCTTTCTTAGCTTGGCCCAGTTTTCCCCTGTATTTTTGCCCAGGGGTGAAATAACGCCTATGCCTGTAATCAGAACATCTCGGTTTGACATTTTATCTTTTCGCAGTCCTTGTCAAAATTTTGAAAAAGTCCTTTTGCGCCTCAACATCATCAAACGCATCCAAAGGCACCGCTTTTCCCGAAAATCTTGCCATCACCTTTTTTTTGCCGTTTACCGATCCCAACCCGTTAAAGGTTATCTGCCCGGAACCATCCTCAGAGACAAGCTGCACATCGAGTTTTAACTGATCGCCAGGCAGAACCAATCCATAAAAGCTTGATTTTTTAACCGTGCCGACAAGAAACCAGTTTTGGAAATCTGACGATGCGGCCACAAGCCATCCGGCAAGCTGGGTGAAGGCCTCGAGCATCATCACCCCGGGCATAATGGGATTATTGGGAAAGTGAAACTCAAGGTAGTCCTCGCTCATGGCCACATTCTTGATGCCCTCAATGGATTTCCCTGGTTCATATGCATGGATATAATCGACTAATAAATAGCGCATGGCCAGTTTCCCTTCATCTGCTAAACGATCATCGGTTATCACTGCCGATCAGTATGACTGTCGAGACGGCATAATTTCCTGAGTGGGAGATCGAAATCGTATGTTGGTCAATCTTTTTCTTTTGACTAATTTTGCCGGCCCATCCGGTTAATGAGAGCGACGGCTTTCCCGATGGCCCCGTGACAACCTCTATTTCTTGAAAGACCTTGTCGATACCCGTCCCGGACAGCCCCACCCCCAGGGCTTTCAACGCAGCCTCTTTAGAGGCGAATCGACCCGCATAATGCAGCAAGGGATCTTTTTTTGACTCACAGTAGCGCCTCTCGGCGGTGGTGAATATTTCAGACACAAAGGCGTCACTTTTCCGAAAGACGTTCCGAAACTTGCTAATTTCCACGATATCAACGCCCTGGAGGATCTTTATCATGAGACGCTCATCCCCCCGTCGACGAGAATCGCTTGACCGGTGATATAGTCGGCTTTGTCCGAAACTAAAAAGACGATTAAATTGGCCACATCCGACGGTGTCCCAATTCTTCCGGCCGGGATCATCCCGTCAATTTTGTCGCCGGCCCGTTTGATCGTTCGCCGGGTCATATCGGTCTGAATCAGTCCCGGCAATACGGCATTTACCTGGATGCCCTTGCCTGCCAGTTCAACAGCGCAGGCCCGGGTAAATGAGACCAGTCCGCCTTTGGACGCCGCATAGTTGGATTGCCCCCTGACCGCCTTTTGCGATGCGATCGACGACATATTGATGATTTTTCCTGAATGCCTGACAATCATCATCTCAGCAGCCTTTTGGGCACATAGAAAGGCCCCTTTTAGATTCGTATCGATGACCGCGTCCCATTCGGAAAGCCGCATGGAAAGAAGTAAATTGTCCTTGATCACCCCGGCATTATTTACCAGGATATCGATCTTTCCATATTTGTCCCTGATGTGGTCGAATAAACGGGTGGTATCTTCCGGATCAGATATATCCGCCTGGAAGATACAACATTCTCCACCGCGTTCGCTGATTGCGTTCCTGACCGCCTCAGCCTTTTCTGACGACTTTTTATAATTAATGATGACTGTCGCCCCGGCTTCGGCCAGAACCAGACTGGTTTCACGCCCGATACCTCTGGCGCCTCCGGTAACCAGGGCAATCTTATCCGCTAGATCGATTTTCATTAGGCATCTTCTTTGTATTTTTTTATGATAACGGTTGCATTCTGTCCGCCAAATCCAAAGGAATTGGATAATGCCGCCCGCACCGTCATCTGTTTTTTAATATTGGGCACATAGTCGAGATCACATTTCGGATCGGCATGTTTCAAATTAATGGTTGGATGAATTTCATCCCGGTTTACCGACAGCGTGGTCAAGACGAACTCGGCAGCGCCTGAAGCCGCCAACAGGTGACCGATAATGGATTTGCTTGAACTTACCGAAAGTCTGTAGGCATGGTCGCCAAATACCTTTTTGATTGCCGCTGTCTCTGCGGTATCATTCAGCTTGGTGCTGGTACCATGGGCATTGATATAGTCAATGTCATCTGGATCAAGCCCTGAATCGACAAGCGCCGCCTGCATGGACTGTTGAGCACCAATGCCTTTGGGGTGGGGCGCAGTGGCTTTATAGGCATCCATGGAAGACCCATATCCGGCAATTTCAGCGTAAATCGAGGCGCCTCTTTTCAGCGCGTGCGTTTCTTCCTCGAGTATCGCCATTCCAGCCCCCTCTGCCATAACAAGCCCCGAACGTTTTCGATCAAAGGGCCGGCTGACTTCTTCAGGCGTATCTGAAGATGTTGCCGCTGCTCTTAAAAGAACGAAGAATACCAGCCCCACAGGATTGATCATGGCGTCGGCGCCGCCGACTAAAGTCATGTCGGCATCGCCTCTTTTTATCAGCCGGTATCCTGTTCCGATCGAATGTGCTGAGGATGCACAGGCCGTGGTGATGCTGGCGTTATAACCTGATAATGCAAATGTTTCGGCAATCAGGGCTGCCGGCCGGTTGGTGTTATATCGCATGATCGAATCACTGTGTACGCGCTCTGATTCAATACCGAACTGCTTCAGGTCAAATGCTTTATTTTTTCCGACCCATCGGTGAATATCTTCAAGCTGGTTTATGCTGACCCCGGTGCCAATGATGGCACCGAAACGGTCACGGTTGACCTTTTGTGCGGCGTCAGGCATGAGACCGGCGTCCTTGATGGCTTCTTTGGCTGCCCAGAGTGCAAAGAGCGTGCGGCGTTCTTCTTCTTTAATTCGATAGGCGTTGCAATACTTTTTTATTTCTTCCCAGTCATCCGCCGACACCGAACCGACTGCCTGCACGGGAGATTTAGCGCTTAACGGCAAAGACAGTTTCTTTATACCGGAGACGCCGGCGAGTGCTTTTTGCCAAGACGCTTCAAGATCAAGTCCAAGCGGTGTTGCCAGGCCAAGGCCCGTAACCACAACTCTTCTTTCTTGTCTCATCTACGCGTCCTTCCCGATCTCAATTCCGCTATAGTAGTAGAAAAGACGTTTAAGCGCTTCGGTATTTACGTGCCTGACATGGCTGTAAATGATGCGGTCCACGCGGGCGATCTCTTTGCCGTTATCCGTGATCCATGCCCTTCCCAGCGAGTCCCTTTGTGATGTGGAGATGAGCTCTGCATGGATCGTTGCGCTGAACCCCGGACGCCGATCTGGAGGGACCGTGACATCCTGGACCAGGGACATGACAGATGAGAGTTTAAAGTCATGTGAGTAAACGATGAGCCAGCCTAAAAGCTGGGCCATGGCCTCTATAAAGATTACTCCTGGAACGATGGCTTTTTTCCTGAAATGATTTCTTAGAAACTCCTCTGAAAGCGTAAATGTCTTGACGCCTGTAATCGAGCTGTTTTTTTCGATATGGTCAACCCGGTCGTAAAATAAGAACCGCATATGTCTACTCCACCTTCCCCAATATGATTGAGGCGCATTGCCCTTCGTAGCTTTGAGAATTGATCAGTATGTTCTTGATCTCCTTGCTTACCGGTTTTTCTCTGACGAGGTTTTTTGCGATTCTTTGATCAGCCTCATACCGATGGCCGATTGCAGGGATGATTGAATGCTTTAGCATGCAGGTTCCCAGCACCATGTCCATGGCCGAGGCGCCGGAGAGTGAATGCCCAAGCGCTGACTTGGATGTATAGATGTGCAGATCGTCGATACAATGTTCAAATACACCGGTGATCGCTTTGAGCTCGTTTCGATCCCCACCGGGCGTTCCATCCCCATGGGCGATGATGAGATCGATCTCGCCAGGGCCCAGCCCTGACCTTGTCAGGGCGTCATTGATCGACAGTGAGATCGCCTTTTCAGATGGGCTGCAGTCTTCGCCATCTCGTCCAAAGGAGGCCCCATAGCCCTTAATCCAGGCCAGTGCCGGCAGATCTCTTTGCTTGGCCGATGACAGCCGTTCAAGCACCAAAACGCCGGCACCCTCGCCGAGAATGGTCCCAGTTGCAGGGGTCTCAAAGGGGTGACAGCCGCTGCTGCCGCTATTTAAAAGATTGACCAATGATGCACGGGTCAGGCTCATGGGAGATATATTCTCGCTGACGCCTCCGGCTAAGGCCAAATCAGCTTTATTGTCCAATACCGTATGATAGGCCTCCATCACTGCATCCACCGCAGCGGGGGAGTGAGGGCAGAATACGATACTTTCGCCTTTTATCCCCAGGTCTATCGCTACCTGACAGAAATGAATATTGTTCAGCATGGAAAGCGGCCATAGCGGATGAATATCTTGGTAAGTGCCGGAAAAAAACTTGTCGTAGTTCAGTTTTCCATCGTCGTCGGTTGCATTGATCACCGCCTCCAAAAAATCATCGACATGATAATCAACCATCCCCATGGCAGCAAAATAGCCCACCCGTTCCGGCGGTGTCACTTCAAGATCAATCGAGGAATATCGAAATGCATCTCGGGTGCTTTTCAAAAGCATATACGCGTGACGGTCCATGATGCGGCCACCTTTTCCGCGGACCCCCAGTTCATCAGGATCCAGGCCGTGAACGAATGCGCCATGTTGACAGTAGAACCCTTCAACATCGAATTCATCTATCCTGCTGATGCCCGATTGGCCGTTGAGCAGATTTTTCCAGGTGGTATCGAGGTCGTTGCCTAAAGCGCTGACCAGACCGACACCTGTTATTACCACTTTATCTTGCATTCGAATAACATGATCCCAAAATGATGACCACCGATCTCAAAAAAGCACGAATTCCGTTTGTTGATAGCGCAGGAACGTAAAAGGAGGTGTACCGGAGCAAGCGGTTAGTCATTATAGCGACTGATGCAGAGGCTGGCATTTTGCCCGCCGAACCCAAAGGAATTGGAAAGGACCGTATGGTGTTTTTTTGTTCTTGATTCATTGGGCACATAATCAAGATTACATTTTGGGTCCTTGAATTCCTGATTGATCGTCGGTAGGATCGTTGAGCTGTTGATTCCCATGAGTGACAGGATGCATTCTATAGCGCCGGCAGCCGCTATGCTATGGCCGAGCATGGATTTATTTGAGCTTACCGGAATCGCGTCAGCCCTTTCTCCGAATATTTGTCTAATCGCCCGTGTTTCTGTTAAATCATTCTGGCTGGTTGAGGTCCCATGTGCATTGATATAGTCAATATCCGCTATGTCCACACCGGCATCGTTAAGGGCTGATTTCATGGCAATGATTGCACCCAGTCCCTTGGGGTGGGGATCGGTAATCCGGTAAGCATCGGCTGATGCGCCATACCCTTTCAGTTCGCCAAGTATCGTGGCGCCTCGCGCCAAGGCATGTTCACGTTCCTCAAGAATGAGCGCTCCGGCAGCCTCGGACATGACAAAACCATTCCGTCGGCGGTCAAAGGGTCGTGAAGCCGCCTGAGGGCTTGGATGTTTTTCAGATAAGGCTTTTAGAAGCAGAAACCCGGCCATCCCGATAATATCAAGCAACGCGTCACAACCGCCGGCGATCATGACCTTGCACTGCTGATCTTCTATCAGTCTCAGGGCCTCTCCGATCGACTGTGATCCCGCCGCGCAAGCCGAAACGATCGTCAGGTTGGGTCCCCTGCAGTCAAAGGCAGTTGCAAGGAGACTTGAGGCCACGTCGGGTTTCCTGCGAAAAAAATTCCAATAGCGATATCCACCGTCCTTTATCAGCCCCTGGATATCCCAATTCCCGTTATCATCGAGGAATTGATGCAAATGATGCATATCCTGAGGCTTGGGGTTTTCTCCGTGTGAACCCAGTGCCACGCCGATGGCATGCCTGTCTTCAATGCTGGAAAGGCCACCTTGTGCAGCTGCCTCGGCAGTTGCGATCTGCATCAGCCTGAGGCCGCGGGATGAATATTTTCGATATTTCTGCGCGTCCTTGTTTTCAAGTTTTTCTATCCACGCCTCACTGACTTCACCGCCAATGTGGCATGGAAGCCCGGATGTGTCGAATGATTGAATATAATCAATCCCGGATCGGCCATGACTGCAATTGCTGAAGGTTTCTTCACAATTCCTCCCCAATGGGGTAATCATTCCATATCCGGTTATCACCACTCTGGATTTTTTGGTATCGGGATTCATATGAAAGCGAAAATTAAAAAATGTTTTTCTCTTGTTGTACGTCAGTCAGCCAGGCGACGATCAGGTCGTCACCATTCGTGTAAACGGCGCTTTCACCGCATGACCCACAGCTCACTTTCATACCGTCTTCCGATTTCCAGTCACTGCTGCTGCATTGCGGACATTGTTCCGGCAGCGTGTTGAGTATATCCATAACACCTTTAGCAAAAGGCCCGACAGTTAACATCGCGGGAACTTCATCCATATCAATACCGGCCTCAATCTCAGGCATATTGCCACCGTAACGCAGATTTAGCAGGGTTACGGCTTTTTCGGTCAAGCGACCCTCATCATCAATGGCCGTCCCTTCACCGAACATCTCTTCGATGTGTTCCAGCAAAAAGTGGCGCGCCATCTTGATGCCAAAGGCCTGTTCAAGCCGGTAGTTGATATCAAGAAAATCGAGTGATTCCGCACCCAGATCATCGGTGAATGACGATTCCGGCTTGATCACGCCTTCATCCACCTGAAGGGTTTCAACGAGGGCTTTTTTGAGCTCATTTAAAACGATCGCTTCCGATACAAGATTATTCTTCATTTTATTCTTTTGGGCTCCTTTAGATGTTAAAACAGTTAGGATTTATGGGTCATCGGCTACAAATACGGCCTGTCACTGCCTGATTAGGGTGCTACTGAGCCCCTTGTCGACGATGATGGTCTGTCCGTTGATTCCCCTGCTTAAAGGGCTACACAAAAAGGCAACCACGTCAGCGATTTCGGAGGTTTCTACAACAAGGTCGTCCGGAAGTTTCTCGAGGTGGTCCCAGTACTGCCGATACACCTTAAAGGAATCCGTCTTAACGATGCCACCGCAGACCGCATTGACAGATATATTTTTTTCCCTCAGGCTTTCGGCGCAGTCCCTGACCACCGCTTCCATTGCAGCCTTCATACTCCCAAGCGGGTAGGACGGATTGAAAAAACGGCTCCCCAGACTCGATAAAAATATTATCTTGCCGTGACTTTGCTCCAGCAGCGGGATCGCCTGCTGGATACAGAAGATATTACCTAGATAATTCGTGTCTACAAGTTGCTTCAGTTCCCTCTCAAAAAGCTTCTCGATCGGTTTAAAGGGCGCCCTGGCGGCATTTAGGATAAGGTAGTCAAGTTTTCCGAGCCCATCCGATACGGCCTGGATCATCGCCTTTACCGAATCTTTTTTTGAAATATCCGATTGAATCAATATAGATCTGCAGTTATTTCGCTTAATTTCAACCTGGAGTGCCTCGGCTTTGGCTCTTGAGGAGCCGCGATCATTTCTGTAATTGATCGCAATATCAGCACCCGCATGAGCCAGTTTCTGCGCGATCGCCTTACCAATACCGCGCGAACTTCCTGTAATCAAAGCAACTTTTTTACTAACTCCATCCATATTTTTTCAACTCCACGTTCGGCGATCACTGACGCCATCCAACCAGGGAAGTGATGCATTGGGTTGACTCACCCGACGACGATAGTCAACGCGCGTACCGCCTTCCCGCAAACACACCCACCGTCGCCATAAGCATCCGTACCATTTAAAATATGTACGCCGCTTGGGAAAATCCGCCAATCATATGAAACGATTATATCATTAGAACACGTGCATCGTTTAGCAAACCTTATTTAAATTTTCAATCTTTAATAACCGTTACCGAATGGTAAGACGGCGCCTCCATATCGATGGGTGCAACGTTAACCCTCCTCCAAAATGTCATTATAGACGCTGGCAGATTTAGGATCACTGTTATCAAGGATGATTCGGGGACCCGCCATTTCAGTTCTCATATAATGCGATTGATCTCACCGATCAAATGGTCCAATCGCTTGACCGAGACCGGCCCGTCAGTGCCCACCTCCTGGGCGAAAATGGACACCTTGTACTCTTCGATCATCCAGAAAAACGCTTCCACGGCAGCCCGCTTTTCCGAGGAGGTCGATGAATCCAAGGATTGCAGCATACGGTTGAGGTGGTCGACAAACGGGACAAGCAAAGTTTGCCGGGAACGGTCCTTCTCCAGGTCGGTATATCCCCGCTGGGCCCGTATGGACAGGGCGCTGAGGTATCGCACCAGGTGCGAGAGGCGCTTACGGTTGTATAGAAGCACGAAGTTATCGGGAACCAGGCGGGTCAGTTCGTTTTTAAGAGTCTGCAGGAACTGCCCCACCACCGGCGAGGCGATGCATTTTCGCTCCACATCCGCGATCCGACACTGAGCGTCGTGATGGGCTTCGATTACGGCGATGACCCGATCACGCAAGTCCTGGCCGCACTGGTGCAACCGTATACCAGTCAGTTCGTTCAATCGGGCCTTGTAGTCCACTTCGGTGAGGATCGGGTGAGCGAACAACTCTCGGGTGATACACTGGAACAACTGCGCTTCGACAGCGGCCATCCCACCGAAATTAACGGTCTGGCGTTTCAACAGCACCGGCAGCTTCAGGCTCTTTTTCAGGAATTTGAGATCGTCGGCAAAATGACGGGTCAGCAGGGCCACGACCCCGTTGACGTGCGCCGCTTCAGCGGTCTTCAGATCAACGAACAACCGGATCCGAATCCCGCTGCCATCGGTTTCCAGCCTGGGGTAGAACCGCCACTGCCCGCCCCTTTTATCGTCACCGCTGACCGCTTCGGGCAGGTCCCCGAAATCCCAGACGGTAATTCCCTGGCGCTCCCATCGCCTCGTCAAGGCCTGCATGCCTTTGGGTCTGGATGACTCGGAGACGTTTTGATCCAACAAGGAGTCCTCTCGGCCGCTGGCCACCACCCGACCCCGCGCATCGGTGATGGCCAGGCGCATCTTCAAATGGTCCGGCAGCCCGTCCACCGGCCAGGCTGCCGCCGGAATATCCACCTTCAACCGCTGGAAGAGAAAGCGGCTCAGGGCGGTGGGCAGGCTTTCATTACCCCGGGGCATTTCCCGAAGAATCGCCTGCACGGTGTCGGCCACCGGCACCAGTTTAACCCGGTAGGTCTTGGGCAGACCCTTGATCAGGGCGGTGATCTTCTCGGGCAGCAAGCCCGGAACCAGCCAGTCCAGCTGCTGCCGGGGGAGATCCCCGGTGGTCTCGACAGGGATGGTGACGGTGACGCCATCGACCTCCGTCCCCGGCTCGAAGGCATAGTCACAGGCCAGGACCCGGTGGCCCAAATCCAACTGACGGGGAAACTGGTCCAACACATCAGGATCCGGCGCATAGCGTATCAGCATCTCTCGATCCAGCCGCAGGAACCGGTCGCCGCCCTTCTTGCGGATGCGATGTTTCAGGGTCCGCATGTCGAACACACCGGGCAGCCGCTCCTTGTAAAACGCCACCAGCACCTCGTCGTCTACGAGGATATCCCGCCGCCGAATGCGGTCTTCCATGCTGCGCACCGCCTCCACCAGTTCGGCATTGTGGTGCATGAAATCCAGCGGCTGTTTCACGTCGCCTTCCACCAATGCACTGCGCACAAAGATGTCCGATGCCTGAAGTGGGTCGATGCGGCCAAAGGCCACGCGCCGGTCCTGGACGATGGGCAGGCCGAACAGGGTCACCTGCTCCCGGGCCACCACCTCTTCGCGGCCGCGTTCCCAGTGTGGATCGGACCAGCTGGTGCGGCACAGGTCACCACCCAGCGGCTCCAGCCAGGTCGCGTCGATGGTCGCCGCCTTTCGGGCAAACAGGCGCGAGGTCTCCACCATCTCCGCCGCCACGATCCAGTTGCCCGGATTCTTGAACAGGCCAGAACCGGGGAAAAGCATCACCTCACGATCCTTGGATGCCCGGAAGAACACCTTTTCTTTTTTCATGGCAATATTGGACAAGAACCCGCTCAGGATGGCGCGGTGAATGGCGGCATAAAGGGGATGGAACGACCCGTCGTCAGCCTGGCCGCCCGCCGGCAGATCCTTAAGGGCCTGCCCGTTGCTTTCCATGGGACCGAACCGCTGCTCCTTCAGCACGGCCTTGATCTGGCCGTGAATATCCCGCCATTCCCGGATCCGGCGAAAGGAAAGGAAATGCTGTCGGCAAAACTTTTTCAGTTCGTTCATGCTGCCGGGCCGGCTGCTGCTGTGATGGATCGCGTGCCAAATGTTGAGCACGGTCACAAAGTCGGAAAGGGGGTCCACAAACTGCCGGTGGGCCTGGTCGGCCAGGGCCTCTTTGTCCAACGGCCGCTCGCGCACATCCTGGATACTGAGGGCGGCGGCAATAATTACGACTGGATTCAGGCAGCCTTCCTTGCGGGCTTCGATAAGCATTCGCGAGAGGCGTGGATCGATGGGCAGGCGGGCCATGGTGCGGCCGTTTTCCGTCAACCGGTATCCCCCGGCGCCGCTGCGATTTCTTTCCAGGCGAACGATGGCGCCCAGTTCGAGCAGCAGGTCGAATCCGTCCTGGATGCTCTTTTCAGCCGGCCGGTCGATGAATGGGAAATCGGCGAAGTTTCCAAGTTTCAGCGCGATCATGCGCAGGATGACCTCGGCCAGGTTGGATCGCAGGATCTCCGGCTGGGTGAACAGGGGTCGGTTGGCGTAGTCCTCCTCGGTATAGAGGCGAATGCACACCCCGTTTTCCACACGCCCGCAGCGCCCTTTGCGCTGATCGGCGCTGCTCCTGGAAATCGGCACCACCGGCAACGCGGTGGTCCGGGAGCGGGGAACATACTGGGAGATGCGCGCCAGTCCCGTGTCCACCACGTACTTGATCCCCGGAATCGTGATGGATGTCTCGGCCACGTTGGTCGCCACGATGATCTTACGGGCCGCGGTGCTCGCGAAAACCCTGCGCTGCTCCCCGGCACTGAGCCGGGCAAAAAGGGGCAGGATCACGGTCCTCGCAAAATGGCGACCCCCCAGTGTCTCGCAGGTCTCCCGGATATCCTGCTCGGTGGGCATGAAAATCAGGATGTCCCCCCGACTGCGGCTGGCCGCCAGCCCATCCACGGCGGTTGCCGCCAACTCAACGGGCGTTCGGTCATCCTTGTCTTCCGGGTCGGCATCGGGATAGAAATAGCGTGTCTCTACCGGATAAAGCCGCCCGGACACCTCGATCACCGGTGCATCGTCAAATGCCTTGGAGAATTTCTCGGTGTCGATGGTGGCCGAGGTAATGATCAGTTTCAGGTTCCTTCGTCTGTGGATCATTTGTTTCAGGATGCCGAGCACAAAATCGATGTTCAGGCTGCGCTCGTGGGCCTCGTCCACGATGATGGCATCGTATTCGTTGAGCCAGGGATCGCCCTGGGTTTCCGCCAGCAGAATGCCATCGGTAACCACCTTGATGTAGGCGTCGGGGCCGCTCTTGTCCTGAAAGCGGATCTTGTAACCCACCGATTGTCCGAGATCCTCTCCCAACTCCTCGGCAATGCGGGCGGCCACTGTGGTGGCGGCAATGCGCCGGGGCTGGGTGCAGGCAATCTTGCCGTCGATGCCGCGCCCGGCAGCCAGGCAGAACTTGGGGATCTGAGTGGTTTTTCCCGATCCGGTCTCACCGGAGATGATGGTCACCGGATGATTGTGGATGCTGTCGATGATCGCCGCCTTTGCCGCGGTGATCGGCAGATGGGTCAGATCCTGAAATCGGGGAACCCCTTCACGGCGCCGCTGCCTTCTGGCGACGGCGTCACGGATTTTCGGCGCCAGACCGTTCAGGCATCGGGCAATCTGCGCGTCGGCCATCTTTTTCCGGGACCGCGCCAGCCGGTCCAATTCACGGCGCAGGGCGATGGCGTCGCTGTGCATGGCCTTTTTAAGCAGGTTGCGGAATTGGTCAATTTGTTTTTGCTTGTCGGTCACGGATGGTCCTGTTCATCTTCGTTCACCGGGTTCGTAGCGCCCTTTTCTACCATGACCCATAACGAAAACAACCCTTTTTACCGGCGGTTGTCAGCAAATCGGGCATCCCCTGCAGTTCTGAACCGCGATCGCGCTCGCATTCCCCGCCGCTTGTTGGAACGGAGCAGAGACACCGGGCACCGGTGCGGCGGGCAATGCGAGCGAACTGGAAATCGGTTTTCATCCTTACGGTAAAGAACCCCCGTGGCTCGCCATGGGGATTCTTTAATTGTGCCGGTTCGCGCGATCTGCTAACCTGATCATCGATTTAGCGCTGCTGGTGTTGCGCTTGGCATCGAGGCAGGATCTAACAATATACGGAGGTTGACAAACCAAGAAATGACAAGCAACTATTTGGACTGGCGTGGATTGATCGCCGTTTTAGGTTGTGCCGTGCTTTTGATCGGCGCCATCGATCAGACCACCAAGGATGCGCTCACGGTCAGGCACATCCTCAGGGTTATCGCCGAGAAGCCCCCCCGGTCCGACACGCAAGAGCTTAGCGCTGAAGTGACCGAGAAGGAGCTCAACGCCTACATTGCCTATCGTCTGGCACAGGAGAAAGCGCCGGTTTGCGACAGCCTGACGGTGAAACTGCTGGATCATAACCATGTCCACGGCAAAATCCGGTTTGATGCGCAGCGGCTCAACGTGGACACCCTGCTGGGCGAAAATCTGGATTTTGATTTCAATGGTGTTTTTCTGACCCGGGATGGGGCGGCCCGTATCGATCTGGTTTCCCTGCAACTCAACGGCCAACCCGTTAATCCGCAGGTGCTGGATTTCGTTATCCACACGGCTGCATTGGTATACCGAACGGAATCGTCCGGTATCGGTGACTGGTATGAATTGCCCAAAGGGATCAACCGGATAAGCGTGAGCAAAGCCAAAGCCATTTTGTATTATTGAAGGTTCCCATGTAACCTTTTTCATTTTCCTTCGTTATCGTATCAACCAATCACCTAAAAGGAGGTAAAAATGAAAAAGATGGTAGGGTTCATTATGGCAGTGATGCTGATTTGTTCAACGGTTGCCTTTGCCGGCGGATATCAGAATAAACATCGGCATGACGGGAGCAAGGGAAAAGGCCAAACCAACCAGGAGCGCATCAATAAATAGTGGCCATCCGGAAACGCTTATTTTTGTATATCGGGGTTTGAATTTCGATTCGGCCCCGATGTATTTTTTACGGTGTGACAGTATCTTTCACAACCAGACGCATGGCATCGAGTCTCACCCGAGCCGATGAGACGGCCGAAAGCAGGGCATCCCGCTCCAATTTTACCGCATTGATCTCCCTATCAAGGATGGTGGTATTCAACCGGGAGAGGGCCTCAATGCGGTTGACGGCGTCGTCCATCGACCGGCTGGCCGCCCGATGCGCCGCCTCGATGACCGGCCGGGTCTTGGCCTGGGCCATCATCCGACCGGCCTCAAGCATATCCGGGATCCGGTGGGAAACAGCAGGAATTATTTCAGCGAAAAGGGCGGCTGAACCGTCGGTGAGGAGGTCCGGCAGCCCCTCGGGCAGGTCCTTTTCCCGATGATTCAGGTGGTGATCCACGACCACCCGAAACGGGGTGGACGGCAGGTATCGCTCAACGGTAAGGTTCGGCCGAGCGATCGCCTCCAGCAAGAATACCATCTCCAGCAGAAATGCCGGTTCTCCGGCTGCCGCCCAGCAGGCAAATCCGGCATTTCCTTTCCCGCTGCCCAGATAGTGCTCCATGGCACCGCTCACCAGCGGATGATCCCAGGTGAGGAATCCGAGATCTTCACGGATCAGGGCACTGGCGCGGTCCGTGGTCACCGTCAGACCGGAGGGTCGGAACCCCGGCAGCGGGTCCGCATAGCGGTGATCAGGGCTCAATCGATAGACATGGGGGGCAATCGGCTCCATCACGATTCCCCAGTTGTCTAAAAGCGGTTCGACCCATTGCAGGAAACCGGGATCACCGTCGACATCCCGGATGGTTTCCATCAGGCCTGCCACCTTCTCCGGCGGCAATGCATCCAGTTCCAAGAGCCGATCCCGCCCCACATCGATCCGGCGCTGCTGGCGGATGACGGATATCCGACCACCGCGGATCAGCCTGTCCAAACGGGCATCGGTCGCTTTCTTTTCCAAGTCGCCGCCGATCAGGGCCGTCAGTTGGCCGACAAACCGGCTGGTCACCCCGCCGGCGGCCGGGACATTTTTTTCAAATACGTTCAGGGCTTCATGGTACCATCGTGTCAGGATCTCCCCGCCGGTTCCACGGACAAACGGCACCCACACCTGGACAGCCCCGGTCTGACCGATGCGGTCCAGACGGCCGATGCGCTGCTCCAGCAATTCAGGATCCGGCGGCAGGTCGAAAAGGACCAGATTGCGGGCAAACTGAAAGTTGCGCCCCTCGCTGCCGATCTCCGAACATAGCAGCAGCGCCGCACCGCTCACCTCGGCAAACCAGGCCGCATTACGATCCCGCTGCACCAGCGTCATCTCCTCGTGATAGCGCCCGACATTGATGTTGATACGCTTTTCCAGCGCTTCATAAAGGGCGTTGACCTTCCCGGACGTTCGGCAGATCAGCAGCGTCTTCTCTTCACGGTGATCGCGCAGATAGTTTTCCAACCAGGCCACCCGGGGGTCATCTTTAAAAGCGGTCTCCCCGCTTACCGGCTGCAATCCGCAATCCTGCATGGTTTCCCGGTTGAGCCGACGGCGCATCGACGCCCCGTTGCCATCCACATCGAGCGGCACCACATGCGCCCGCCTACCGGGAAACCCGCCAACGGTGCGCCGCGTGTTTTTAAACATCACCCGGCCGGTGCCGTGCCGATCGATGAGCGTCTTGATCAAATCCTGCCGTCCGGCGGTTTGGGTCAGCTTTTCTTTAATCGTGTGGACAGGGATACCGAGTAAATGCGAAATGCGCCACAGGCTGTCCGGATCGGCATGGTGGCCATCCGCCAGCGTCTTCGCGATCCGGGCGACCTGTCCAAATGCCCGGCTTTGCGTTTTGAATTGCCCGTAGTCGGTATAGCGATCCGGATCCAGCAGGCGCAGTCGAGCAAAATGGCTTCGTGCCGCCAGGTGCCCCGGCGTGGCGGTAATCAAAATCATCCGCTCAACGGTTTCCGACAGCTGTTGAACCTGTTGGAACAACGGGCCGCCCGACTGCATGTGATGGGCTTCATCCACCACCACCATATCCCAGCCGGCGTCGATCAATCGGGACCGCAGCGCGGGTGGGGCCGTTGTCAGAAAAGAGAAGCCGCAAAGCCCCAGCGGTTCGTCGAAAAAGGGATTATCACCGGCAGCGAGAGGAAGCTGCGCCGCCATAAACGCATCATCGAAAATGCGACACCGCAGATTGAACCGGCGTGCCAGTTCCACAAACCACTGCACCACCAGGGCATCGGGAACGATGGTCAGGATCCGGTTGACCCGCCCCGTGACCGTCAGGCGATGCAGAATGAGACCCGCTTCGATGGTTTTCCCCAAACCGGTTTCGTCAGCCAGCAGCACCCGGGGAAGGCGGCGATCGCTGACCTCGGCGGCAATGGCGAATTGATGGGGAATCAACGCCACCCGCCCGCCCACGAACCCCGACACCGGTGACCGGTCCATGCGGTGCCGGTAGTCGAGGAGACGACACCTCAGGTCAAAAAGGGTCGACGGGTCGCGCTGCCCGGTCATGAGCCGTTCTATAGGCGTGTCGAGCACCAGGGTGTCGGCCAGCCGGTCTTCGCGCAGGCGCATGCCTTGGCCACAATACACACTCAGTCCCGCTTCCGATTCAACGGAATCGACGGTCATGGTTTCACCCCGCTCGCTTTCAATACGATCACCAGGGTGAAAGACGATTCGCCGAATGGGAGCGCTTTGGATTGCATATATCCGGGTGATGCCGCTTTTCGGAAACCTCAGGTGAATCCGCCTTCCCGAGATGGCGTCAACAATACCCACCCCCAGTTCGGGCTCCATTTCACTGGCCCAGCGCTGACCCACCGCACATTCGGTCATTGGCACGAATCTCTCTCCGGTTCGGGTCCGTCCAAAGATGGTGGCTTACGGTTCAAATCAAGGCCACAGGGTTTTGGAAACCGCAGGCGTAGCATCGCACCGTCGAGAATAGCGCTGAAGCTTCACTACGTGCTCCAGAACACAAGAACGCCGAGCTGGACCGCCAGATGCCGTTTTTGGATGGACACGTAAAACACCATCGGTTCCGGCATAAATACCGGAACCGATGGTGTGGTGTTGCATCGAGGGTCCGAAGCCCAAAACCCCGGATCTGCCGGCTACCCTTTCAATCTAAATTTGGGCTGGATGAAATCAGAATTGCAATGAAAAATCGCGGTGTATCGACAGGCAACTGGCAACCGCTTTGACCTGATCATCCGACAACCGTCGCTGCAATCGAAGACCGATGGAATCCTTGATGGCATTGTCATAGGCGGCAAGCGCAGGGGCGATTTCAACTGCTGCGCGACGACGCCAATCGACTTCAGCGGCATACACCGTCAAGCCTTCGCTTAGAAGCTGAATTGCCTTTTCCGGCTCTGGGTTATTCCCTTTAAGCGCCCTGCGAGCTTTGGAAAGCTTGGTCTTGATGGCGCTTGCGCCGGCAACCTTACCTAACGCCTTTTCGGTTTGTTCGATTCGTTCTATGGCCGCATCAGCCGGCTCATTGACAACGGCTGTTTCGAGAGCCCGCATTTGTTGTTCAAGACCAGCCAGATCATCTGCGCCCTCGATGACCGCTCTTAATTCCACAATCGTTTTATACGCCTGGTCGACGTTGTTGCGGTAATCACGGCGTGCTTTATTTTCGACCTTTTCCAAATCCGCATACCGTTTGTTGACGCCAGCCCAACTCTCAGGAATCTGGTTCTGAAGGCCTGTTATCGCCGCCGCTGCTTTCTCGATTGCTGCTTCAAGTCGGGTGATTTCATCCCTGTCGGGAGAATCGCTCTGAGACGTCCTCGTCAAATCCTGCTTCAATTTAACGACTTTCGAGCGGATAATAAGTATTTCTGACTGCAACCGGCGAACATGCTGATGCTGTGGACGGTATTCAGAAGAATAGGCGACACGATTTTCTTCAGCCATGCGAACCTTGGCGACCAAATCAAACGTATTCAGGGCTCGATCCAGGCTTTCGTTCAACGCTTTCTGTCGTATTTCCGGTAAAACACTAAGTTCCAAGGCACCTAAGGTTTTGACATCGCTGCGCAGTTGCTCACCTTGATTATCATAGTAATCAAAGAGATATTCTTCAATGCAGGACTGCATTCGCGGATTGATCGGCGGTGGTGCTGTTTCGGAAGACAGGGAAATACGCGTGGGCAGGTAGTTCACGATAGCGGGCGAAACCGCAACAATTACCAATGCAACCACCTGCAATCCAATAAAGGGAATAGATCCACGATAAATATGCAGTGTCTTGACGATGGGGGGTGCGACCCCACGCAGGTAAAACAGAGAAAAACCAAAGGGCGGCGTCAGAAACGAGGTCTGAAGATTAAGACCCACCATCACGCCAAACCACACGGCGGTCACATTGGCACCCGGGTCGGCCAGCAGAATGGGGGCGACAATCGGAACGACGACGACGGCTATTTCGAGAAAATCGATAAAAAAACCGAGAACGAACATCACCGCCATGACGACCATAAATTGGACCCAGAATCCGCCTTCCAGATTGGTTAAAAAATGCTTGACCAATTCTTCCCCGCCAAAACCACGAAAGGCAGCGGTCAACATGGCGGCACCGATGAGAATAATAAAAACCATGGATGTGGTTTTGGCCGTTTCAACCATGACCGAGTTGAGGGTGTCTTCAATTTTATAGATCCGCCAGGTACTCCAGGCCACGGCAATCAACAGCCCGGTGACAGCAACCGCGGCCAGGAAGAGACCGATGGCATCCCCCGCCTTGATACTTTTGACGTTGAGGTCATAAAAGGCGAGCACAATCGCAATGACAACGGTCGAGACGATTGCCAGAATTGCCGGGTAATAGGCGTTGCGTTGACCTTCGGCAAGGCGATACCCCCCCATGATCATGGCGCCAACGGCGCCCACCGCACCGGCCTGGTTGACCGTGGCCACGCCCAGTATGATCGAGCCGAGCACCAGAAGAATGAGGGTCAGCGGTGGTGTCAGCGCCAAGGCAACCCGCTTGGCGAATGTTCGATCGAATTTGCCTTCGTAAGGTACCGGCGGCGCGGATCCTTTCTTAAATAAGGCGACCATCAGGATATAAAGGATATACAAACCGACCAGCACCAAACCGGGCACGAGGGCCCCCATAAACATTTCACCAGCGCTGGTGGAGGTGACATCCAGTGCCGAAGGCATGCTGAATTCACCGGTAGCGGCCTTATACGCTGCTTTGCGGATCGTACTGGCTTGATCGGAAGCACCGCCCAACTGGTCGGCAAGGATAATCAGCACAATAGAGGGGGGGATGATCTGGCCGAGCGTGCCCGAGGCGCAAATGGTGCCCGTTGCCAATGGTTTGGAATAATTGTTGCGCAACATTGCCGGAAGTGAAATCAATCCCATGGCAATCACCGTGGCCCCAACGATACCGGTCGTCGCCGCCAGCAGGGCACCGACCAGGACAACGGAGATTCCCAACCCGCCGGGTACCGGTCCAAACAACTGGGCCATCGAAACCAACAGATCTTCTGCGATCTTGGAACGCTGCAGCATAATGCCCATAAAGATAAACAAAGGAACCGCGATCAGGGTATCCCGTTCGACATTCCAATAGAGACTTCGAAAATTGGTCACGCCAGCATTGAGCCAGGTTAAGGGGCCGCCTTCTACGAAGAAGGCGCTGGGGTCTCCTGCAAACAGTTGCCCACCTAACGCTGCCAGTCCAATGGATAAAATAGCGGCACCCGGCAATGAGAAGGCAACCGGGTAACCGGAAGAAAGCGCAACCATCATCATTAAGAGGAGAATAGCGATAAAGACTACTTCCATGCAGTGATCCTTATTATTTTGTATCGTTTTAGGACTTACCGGCTAACTGATCACCACCTGGTTCCTGACGGAGGTCAGCGATATTGTCGAGCAGGTAACTGGAAAATTGTATGATCATGGACACCGCGTAAACGGCTAAAAAACCAACCATCAGGTACTTCACATACAATCCATAACCGGATTGGGAAACTTCGAAACTGTGCAGCGGGCTGTTGATACTGCTGGTTTTATCCCACATGCCGGTCATGAGGATAATCCCCCCCAATGGCAGGCCCAACAGCAAGGTGCCGACCGTATTGGTCCATGCCTTGCTGCGTTTACCGAAACGAGAATAAAGCACATCGACACGAACATGTCCGTCATGAACCAACGTATAGGCACTGGCAAAAAGAAATAAGGCCGCATACCAGAAGCGGACGAGATCCCCCATGAACGGCTGTTCGTAGGAAAAAACAAATCGGGAAATAACAATCTGAAACTCTGCCAGTACGACCAGAAAGGCCAACCAGGTAAATCCCAGCGACCGATTAAAAATAGCGATAACAAACGATAGCAGGATCAAGGGATAGTGCACATAAACGCCGCGAAAGTGGGGGCGCCCAAGGGCTTCGGTTAACTTATCACCAATCAATGGGGACAGGAGGTTCTCCACCCGGAGAAAAGAGATCAGGATATCGACGAGGCCGATAATCAGCACGATCCAGAAGGCCGCCCGAATGATATAGGCGCCAAACCCGGACAGTAACGCCGCATCCGCGCGCAAGGGCCGTGTGCGAGTTGCCAGGACATAAAGGATAGCAAACGCAACCGCTCCCAG
>Ga0272441_10004674_pt1 | contig 24488 bp, 19 predicted proteins | sample SSMProp6N_FD_193582 | JGI IMG/M metagenome (GOLD analysis project Ga0272441, IMG submission 193582) | Marine sediment archaeal communities from Little Sippewissett salt marsh, Falmouth, MA, United States - SSM-Prop-6N | ecosystem: Environmental > Aquatic > Marine > Wetlands > Sediment ...
CGCATCGTTATCTTTCCCGGCTGGATGGAATCACGTATTCCTCCTGCGTTGACCACGGCCAGATCGGCGGCGGCTATTTCCTTCATGGCGTCCGAAACCAGCCTGGCAAGGTTGGTTTCCCTGAAGCGCACATGAGATCTGTCGCCATCCAGTAAAACCCTGCTTTCGCCTATTACGTCGTTCATTTTTCTGTCGCCCGCGCTTTTGAACCAGGCAAGTTCAGTCTCCAGATATTCGTCTCCGTCGGCTGATGTTGAGAGCGGGATGGCGCTCCATTCCCACTGTTGTATTTCGCCGTCTTCCAGGGTCAGGTCGAACCTTCCCAGATGAGTGGTATATGCGCCTGCCTGGGCGACAAGAACACCGTTGATGTCTTCGGCGTTGCTGAAAAGCGTGTGCGAGTGGCCGTCGATTATGATATCCAGCCCCTCGACACCGGCTGCGGCCAGCTCACCGGAACCCGTAGCGTCAGGTTCCCCCAGTTTCCAGCCAAGATGGCCCAGCGCTATCACCACGTCCGCGCTTTCGGCAAGGCCGGGAACAATTTCGCGTGCGGTGTCGATCACGTTGAGAAAGCCGCCTCCGTCAAGCCAAACCGGCTCGGATCTTTGAGTGGATTCAGTAGTGAAACCCACAATTGCCACTGTTGTGTCCCCTTTGTTGAGTATGACATGGGACTCGAATGGCCGCTTTCCGTATTTATCCACGTAGTTGGCCGAAAGAAAGGGAAATCTGGCGTAGCAGCTTTGAAAGTCCAGAAGGGAGAGCGGGTTGTCGAATTCGTGATTGCCCAGGACCATGGCGTCGCATCCCATTTTGCGAAGCATGGAAAGATCGCAAAGGGCATGCTGCATATCCGATTCGGGGTAACCCGTGTTGACATCACCGGCGTGGACGAAAACAACATGGCTCCCATCCAGAGCGGCTTCTTTTCGTATACTGTCGATCAAAAGGGCCAGTGCCTCGAACCCGCCGCTCTGTTTTTGGGCCCAGATATGTCCATGAGTGTCGTTAATGTGCAGAATGGTCAATCGCTCCGACCCCAAAGCAGCCGGGACCAGAACACATATCAGTATTAAACTCGCCAGAAACCTCGCTATAGCTCTTCTCAAAGTCATCACCAACTGTTTTTGGATTTTACCGACGCCGCGATCCGATCTTCCACTTCCGCGTTCGTGAATAGTCGACCGGAAAAACCAACGTAAGACCCGGGATTTCTCACTACGCTAACGCTTCGTATCAAAATGACAACGCTCTCTCGGCTATCCGCTATCGTCTTGTTGCCTTTGGTGTCATTCCGGGGAGTTTACGACGAGGCTGCATCCGCCAGTAGTCGGACGCGCCGAGTCCGCCCAGGGTGCGGAAATCCCGGTGTTCATGGCCTGGTGAGACGTGAGGCGCGAGGGGTAAGGCGTGAGGTGGAAAAGCAAACCCGAAGGCGTTCGATTCCGGTGTTGACTTCCCCCTGACTCCTGACTCCTATACACCTGCCTGACTTTAACCCGAGACCCTTCCTCCTGCCAGTCGTCAGGGTGACAGACTTTTGATGTCATCCCGAGGAATGTAACGACGAGGGATCTCGGTTCGGGTGTTGATTTTCTGCTTCCCATTTCCAGTTTCCTGACGCCTTTCTGTTCCCCTGTATCCGTCCGGCCCTAGAGCCCGTTCACTATGGTCTGCTCCCTGCCGGGGCCCACGCCGACAAGCACCACTGGAACCCCTGTGTGCTTTTCGATGAACGAAATGTAGTCGCGGGCGGCCTTCGGCAGATCCTCAAGGCTGCGGCATTCGCTGATGTCTTCTTTCCAGCCCTCAAGATGCGTGTAGTGCGGTTTGACATTTTCCAGGACACGCAGGTTTCCGCTGAAATCCTGTAGTTTAGCGCCCTCCGCCAGGTATTCCATGCACACGGGTATCGATTCTATCCCGGTGAGTATATCCAGTTTGGTCAACGCCAGGGCGGTGATACCGCTTACCCGGACGGCGTATCTGAGCGCTACCATATCAAGCCATCCGCAACGCCTGGGTCTCCCCGTCGTTGCGCCGAACTCGTGACCTTTATCCCGCAGACGATCTCCCAGATCTCCCTCTTCTTCCGTGGGGAAAGATCCTTCCCCAACCCTGGTACAGTAGGCCTTGACAACGCCAGTGATCCTGTCCACCGTACTGGGGCCTACGCCCGCACCCACGCAGGCGCCGCCCGCTGTTGGGTTGGAACTGGTAACGTAGGGATAAGTACCGTGGTCGACATCCAGAAGCGTTCCCTGTGCTCCCTCCAGCAGAACGCGGCCCCCGCTTTCCATCGATTTCCATATGGTCAGCGATGCGTCGCCTACATAGGGCGCAAGTTTTTCGCCCCATTCCCTTGCCTGTTCGAATATGGTTCCGAACGCCAGGGGGTCCTCGCCGTATACTCTGGTCAGGATCATGTTCTTGACCTCAAGGTTGAACGTTATCTTTTCTCGCAGGACCTCCTCGTTGAGCAGGTCTTCCATGCGGATACCGCTGCGGTTCACCTTGTCGACATAGCACGGGCCTATTCCCCTGCGGGTAGTTCCTATGCGCTTGCCGGCGCCACGGAATCGTTCCTCCATTCCGTCGAGAACCTTGTGATAGGGCATAACTACATGGGCCGACCCGCTTACCACCAGCCTGGCCCTGTCCTTGCCCCTGGTCTGCAGGTCAGTCAGTTCGTCTATCAACTGCTGCGGATCCACGACGACACCGTTTCCTATTACACAGGCCTTCCCCGAATAGAGCATTCCCGAAGGAAGAAGGTGAAATATGTACTCTTCTCCGTCGACTATGACGGTATGTCCTGCGTTGGCGCCACCCTGGTACCTGACTACTACGTCGACCCGGGAAGCCAGGGCGTCGACGATCCTGCCCTTCCCTTCGTCGCCCCACTGGGCTCCGACGATTACTTCGGCTCGACCTTTCATGGTCATTCCTCCCCGGCGCCGGAAGAGCCTGATTTCAGATACTCCGGCACGGTGACAAATTGTACATCAGTACCTATGGTTTCGTACAGTCCCGATAGAAACCTTATAGTCCCGGGCCTTGCGTGGCAAATGGCAAGGGCTCGTCCCTTTTGCCTGGCCATCTGGACTACCTTTGCCATCTGTCTTTTCATGAAAGCTGTGTTGTTCTCGTGATCGATGAACGACACGTTTCTGGCCGACTGAACGCCCATTTCCCTGGCGGTTTCATAGGCCAGCGAGTTCCCTGAAGTGCGGCTGTCTATGAAAAACACACCTTCCGCCACAGCTTCCGCCAGCACGGCCCCCATAACCCTGCCGTCCTGCGTGGCCCTGGACCCTCTGTGGTTGTTCATACCGCAGGCTCCCGGAAGCGACCACAGCGCGTTCCTGACCCTGAGGCGAATGGCCTCGGCGCCAAGGCGGGTCTCGATGAGCGAATGCCTGCCCTTTTCCCTGTCTCCTATTGCTTCCATGGGGAGATGAAGAATAAAGGGTATTCCTTCCCGCGCGGCCAGCTCGGCCGTAGCAAGGCTATGGCGCTCGTAGGGAATAATGGCCCAGGTCAGGGGAAAAGGGATCGCGGCAAGCTGTCTGGCCGCGTCCAGCGAGAAACCCAGATCGTCAACCAGAATGGCCACGCACGGCAAGCCGTCGGCAAGACAGCATCCGGCCGCGACCGCCATCAGGCACAATGTCAGCAGCGCAGCCGATACAACTCTGAGAATGCCTTTTTCGGACCGCCCCGGGGGCCTGTGCAAGCTCACCTGGTTTTTGTCAGCTCTTCAATGGCCCTGTGGAGCTGGGTGTCGTCCTCGTGCCCGGCTTCTCTCGAGAACTCGCCTTCCACCTCGATGTCGGGAGCCAGCCCTGTCTTGTCTATAACTGTTCCGTCCGGCGTATAGTATTTGGCTATGGTGACATAGATGCCCGACTCATCCGGCAACGTGAACAGCGTCTGCACCGAACCCTTGCCGAAGCTCTGCTGGCCCACTATGACAGCCCTGTCGTGATCCTTGAGGGCCCCGGCCACTATCTCCGATGCGCTGGCGCTGCCCTCATTTATCAGAACCGCCATCGGAAGATCGGTTTTTACGCCGCCAGTGGCGTACAGCACTTCGTTCGCCTGCTGAAAGCGGCCTTTGGTGCTTACGATCACACCATTGTCAAGGAACATGTCGGCCACGTCTACACAGACGTCAAGAAGACCTCCGGGATTGTTTCGCAGATCGAGAACCAGGCTGGAGGCGCCCTGCGCTACAAGACTGTCGAGTGCGTTTCTGAACTCACTGACCGTCCGCTGATTGAACTGGATGATACGCAGATAACCCACCTTGTCGGGCAGCATTTCGAAACGCACGCTCTTTATCTTGATCTTTTCACGAACTATGTCGAAGCGCAGCAGGTTTTCCTCTCCCTCGCGGCGAACCCATATGGTGACACTGGTTCCCGGCTTTCCGCGAAGATTGCTGACCACGTCGTTCTGATCCCATCCAATTATGACTTCGTCGCCTATCTTGACTATGGAGTCCTTTGGTTTCAGCCCCACCCTGTCGGCGGGCGTATCCTCTATGGGGCTGACGATCACGGTCTGGCCGTCTCTCTGGCTTATGTATATGCCCAGCCCCCCGTATTCACCCTGCATCTCTATTTCCTCTTCCTTCATTTCGCCGGGGTCCACGAACCGCGTGTAGGGGTCGCCGTAGGCCGCCACCATTCCCCGTATTGCTCCGTAAAGAAGGTCGTCTTCCGTTACGTCTTCGGACCCGTTGACGAAATAGGTCTCGACTATTGCGCGGGCCTGTTTGATAAGCCACAGATTCTGGGTGCTGAAGGGAGATACCCTGAACAGTTCAAGTTCGTCACCGGCTCCGGCAGACACCAGCAACCCGGCAAGAACTATTCCGACAGTCAATCCGGCGATCCAGTCTCGTACACGTCTCCACATATAAACTCCCTCGTTTCCTTAGGCTTCTTCAGCTCCCTAGATAGTTGCGGGGGTTTTTCGCGTCCCCGTTCACACGTACTTCGAAATGCAGGTGCGGTCCGGTTGAAACACCGGTGCTTCCGACCTTTCCGATGAGAGTACCATATTTTACGGCCTCTCCCTCTTCCACCAGGATCACCGAAAGGTGAGCGTAAACAGTTGTCAGGTTGCGGCCGTGGTCGATTATAACGATCTGCCCGTAGCCGCGCAGCCAGCCGGCGAAAAGAACTTCTCCGGGGGCCGCGGCCTTGACGGGCGTACCTTCCGATGCGGATATGTCGATGCCCGTGTGCATCATCTTTGTCTTGAATACGGGATGCACTCTCATACCGAACGGACTGGTGACCCTTCCCCTTACGGGCCACTGCAATTTGCCCCCGGACGGCATTACGGTAACCGGAGTCGTTCGGTTTGCTTCAAGCAGCTTGCGCTTTTCTGCGAGCAGTTTGCGTATGGTGGACTGCAGTTCTTTCTGGGCCTGCTCCAGTTCTGCGGCGGCTTGCGAGTGCAGTTTTTTTTCGCGTTTCAGGGTGCCCAGGACTCCCCTGCGCTTGCCCTCTACATTGCTGAGTTCGTTTTTCCTCGTGGAAAGCTCCTGAATGCGGGCGTCGAGGGCGCTTTTCTGCTGTTGCATCTCATTCGTGGCGGCTTCAAGCCTGCGGCGCTGTTCCGCCAGTTCCGTTGCTCTGCGTTCATCCTCCCGGGCTATCCGCTGCAACAGAAACGAATTAATAAGGGCGTCGTGGGCCGAAGAGGCCGAAAGAAGCAGATTGAATTCCGCCACGCCTCCGTACTTGTAGATAGCCACGAACCGCTTCGCCAGATACGACTTGGTCTCTTCGAGTTTTGCGGTGGTTTCAACTATTTCCTTTTCAAGTTCTTTTATCCGTATTTCGGCCCGTTCCTTTTTCATGTCGAGGAGTTTGATCTCCTGTTTCAGGACAACTATCTCCTGACTGAGCTTTGCTATGTCGTTGAGAAGGCCCTTTTCCTTTTTGGAGGCCTCGGCCACCTGTTTCCGGTGATAGGCTATCTGGCGTTCTATAGCATCCAGTCTTTTTTCTTCGGCCTTGATGTCGCTGTCGAGTTCGCTTACGGTCGCCGGAAAGGCGGGGCCACACGCACCTGCGGCCGCGGCAAGCAATACAAGCGCAAAGATCGTTCTGCGGAAACCGGCGGGCACAGCGTTCACCACCCTAATGCGGCCTGGAAGCCGACCTTACGAATTTTGAAACCGCCAGCCAGCTGCAGACCCAGCCCACCGACACTCCCCCCAGGACCAGAACTCCCGAAAGCCTCATCACCAGTTTGGGATCGCTGATGAGGCGCAGGAAAGGAAGCGACCTGTGAAGGGCGTCCACCGCAAAGCCGTAGGAAAAACCCAGCAGCAGGCTGGACAGCAGAGCGCCGACGGCTCCCAGTATCACTCCCTGAAGCACGAACGGGAACGACACGAAGAACTGGGTCGTCCCGACCAGCAGCATTGTATCGATTTCTTCCTTTCGGGCGTACACGCTGATCCGTATGGTGTTGAACAGAACCAGAGCGGCCGAGGTCACGGAGATCAGCAGAACCACCAGTGAAAGTCTGGAAACGAAAGCCGAAATGCTCTCCAGTCTTTCCGCCAGTTCCCCGGCGTAGACCACGTCCTCCACCTCGGGCATGGATATCATTTCACGGGCGACCACGGAAGCGAAAGCCGCCTTTCTGACCTGTATCTCCACACTGGGAGGCAACGGGTTCTGGCCAAGAAGAGTCACGGCGTCGGCCTGGTTGCCAAGTCGCGCCCGCAGACGTTCAAGAGCCTGCCCCGACGTGATGGGCTCCACAGAGGACACGCAATCGAACGCAGCGGCCCTGCTTGTAACGGCCTCCATGGCTTCGGGCGTGTCTTCAACGTAGGCCTGTATGGTGAGGCTGCCCTCGACCGTGGCCACGAGATATTTGCTGTTCAGAACGAAAAGAGCGCTGGCGCCCACAAGATAGAATACGGCGACTGCGGTAACCAGCGTGAGAAAGCTGAGCCCCCAGTGTCGCGAAAGCAATCTGAAAGTATCCCTGATGATGTATCTAAAGGTCGACATCAGACTCGTACCTGCCCTTCTTTTCGTCCCGGACAATGCGGCCCCTGCGCAGTTCAACTACCCGCTGTCTGAAGGCGTCCACTATATACTGGTTATGTGTGGCTACTATCATCGTAGTCCCCGAGGCGTTTATGGAATGAAGCAGGCGGATGATATCCTCGGCCGTGTGTACGTCCAGGTTCCCGGTAGGCTCGTCGGCAAGCAGTACGGAAGGACTGTTGGCCACGGCCCTTGCTATGGCGACCCGCTGCTGTTCGCCTCCCGAAAGCTGTTCGGGGAAAAGAAAGCGTCTTCTCCAAAGACCCAGTTTTTCGAGCACCTCCGCGGTTCTCCTCTTTACTTCTCCCGGAGGTATGCCTATGACCTCCTGAACGAAAGCCACGTTCTCGAAAACCGTAAGATGCGAAAGCAGCTTGAAATCCTGGAACACCACACCCACGTCCCTGCGGTAGAACGCCAGGTCCAGATTGCTCAGGGTGCGCAGGTTGGATTCTCCCACCGCGACCTGCCCCTTGGAGGGTATGACCTCTCGCGTGATCATCCGCATGAGAGTGGTCTTGCCGGAGCCGGTAGGGCCGACCAGGTAGACGAAATCGCCCCTGGGAACTGTAAGATATACGTCCTGAAGAGCCGTTATGTCGGGCTTGAACGTCTTTGTAACGCCTGAAATCCTGATATCCATACTCTATCTCCTTCGCAAGGCCCAGGCCTGGATGGCCGCTCCCACGATCTCTCCGCTTGTAAGGCCGTAATATTCCTGCAGCTCCCTTGGAGAACCGCTCTGCCCATACCTGTCGTCTATCGCTACGAAACGCATGGGTATCGGGAACCTGGCCGAAACCAGCCCCGCTACGGCCTCGCACAGACCTCCGATCCTGTTGTGCTCTTCGGCAACGACGCAGCATCCGGTTCTTCTGAACGACGCAAGGAGCACCTGCTCGGGCAGGGGTTTTATGCTGTAGCAATCTATGACCTCTGCGCTCACACCCTGTCGGGCCAGGACCTCGGCGGCCAGCATCGCCTCGCTGACCATTATCCCTGTCGCGCAGATCGTTATTCCGTCTCCCTCAACAAGCAGCCTCCCGCCGCCTACGGTAAAGGACTCCCGGGCGGTGTCGGGAATTTCCGGCACGGGTTCTCTGCCAAGTCTTACGTAAACGGGCCTTCCGGACGCCACTGCCGACTCCAGTATTTTTCCGGCCGAAACTGCGTCGGCGGCGGTCATTACCGACATGCCCGGAAGCGATCTCATGAGAGCCACATCTTCCGTCATCTGGTGCGTAACTCCGTCCTCGCCTACGGTTATGCCCGCGTGCGTACCGACCAGCGTCACCGGTATACCGGGTATCGCAACGCAGCTCCGTATCTGGTCAAAAGCCCTTCCCGTCAGAAAGGCCGCCAGAGAACAGGCCACTACCGGTTTTCCCGAAAGAGCAAGGCCGGCGGCCGCAAGCACCATGTTCTGTTCGGCCACCCCCATGTTGAAAAAAACGGTCCGGAAACGAATCGGCGAACAATTCGGTCCTGGTGGAAGACGCAACATCGGCGTCAAGCACTACCAGGTCTTTTTCGGACTCGCCCAGTTCCGCCAGTTTTTCGCCGAAACCCTCACGGGTGCTTTTCACGGGCGCTCACCCCCCGAAACCCGCTTTCCAGTATTTCGCCGGGATGATTCCTCAAGCTCCCTCAGGGCTTTTTCCATATTCTCCCTGTCCAGAGGCTCGGCCGGGCGGAAACGGCCCTCTTCGGCCATGGAGACCCCCCTGCCCGCTACGGTTTCAAGCACCACCGCCAGAGGCTTGTTGCTATCCCTTTCAGGTTTCCCGGACAACAGATCGCCAAGGGTTTCCATGGAATGTCCGTTTCCCCTGCTTACGTCCCAGCCGAAAGACCGCAGGCGGTCATCCAGCGGCTCCACCGACATGATGCTCTCGCACGGCCCCTCCATCTGGAGGCCGTTGGCGTCTATCAACAGGACCAGGTTGCCCAGACCGTGGTGCGACGCGAAAGAAACGCTTTCCCATACGGAGCCCTCCTGCAGTTCGCCGTCGCCCAGAATGCAGTAAACGTTCCAGTCCGCAGCAGCGGTCCTGCTCGCCAGGGCCATGCCCGCGGCTACGCCCAGGCCCATACCCGACGACCCGCTGGGTGCGTCGACGCCGGGGGTCCTGGGTGTTTCCGGATGCCCCTGCAGCATGGAACCCAGCCTCCGGAAGGTCCAGAGTTCGTTCCTGTCGAAATAACCCTTGCGGGCCAAAGCGGCGTAAAGGGCGGCGCACCCGTGCCCCTTGCCAAACACCAGGCGGTCTCGCCCGGGCCAGTTGGGTTCATCGGGCCTTACGTTCAGGATGCGCCAGTACAGAAAAACCAGAGCGTCGACGATCGACAGAGCCGACGCCAGGTGGCCCGCCCGGGCCACTCCCGTCATCCGCACTACATCCTTGCGTATTTCGGTCGCCATGTGTTCCAGTTCAGGGGTTTCTACGGTCTTCACCGAAACCCTCCCCCAATACATGATCGAGCGCTTCTTTCATGGCCGAGCGTATATCCCTGCGAGCCCTGTCGAGGCGAGCCCCTGTTTTGATCAAATTCACGGTTTCGGGCAAAGCCTCTCCGCTTTTCCAGACGGGGAGCCCCCATTCCCGGGCAAAGGCGGAGACCTTGGGGTCGTAGGGGACGGCGACGCAGCCCGTTTTGCACAGAACGGACAGAACGCAGAAATGAAGCCTCATTCCGGCCGCCAGACAGCGCCGGGGCCAGGCTGCGGAAATATCCCGCATGGATCGGGCGACTGTCAGTTCGTCAAGCGGCAGAAGTCCGCTGTCGTGAAACTGCTTCATTACATCCCTGTCGCCCTCGGACAAAGCCAAGCCGCATACGGCTGAACCTCTGTCGTTTGCCAGTTTTGCTATCTGTCCGGCGAAAACCCGGGGCGTCGCGTCGGGCCAGGGCCTTATGTTGACAAGTATAATGTTTTCATTTTGTGGTGTCAGTCCGTAATTTTCACCATATTGGAGACTGAGAACCGGATCGGGCGCCAGGGAGGCCTCGATTCCCCACTGTTTCATGTATTCCATGGAAGGCTCATCCCTCAGGCAGCGCACCCTGCACGAAGATAGCGCCCTTCGGGCGGCGGCGCGGCCCGCAATCGAACGCAACGGCCCTACCGATTGTCCGAAAGCCCATGGCTCACAGCCCGCGGCGCGGGCCATTTCCACGACCCCGGCGTAATAAAGGCAGGATCGGGCGCTTGTAGAATCCTGCAACAGCCCGCCTCCACCCAGAAGCAGCGATCTGCTCCGGCGCAGGGTTCTCCATACATGGAGAGGCTTCCAGCGGTTCGACGCTTCGACCCCCAGTTTCGACGCGGTGGCTTCAGGGTCGGCGGAAAGCACCGCGATCCTTTCCCTCTTCAGGCCACTGGAAACGAGAAGGCCCACAAGGGCTTCCGCCAGCAGTTCATCTCCCAGGTTGCCGAAACCGTAATAACCGCAAAGGGCGACGTCGAATCGCCGTTCCACCTTCAGTCGACCACCAGGCCTCCCCACCTTTTCCAGGCGGGAAGTACTATCCATCTCAGGCAGGCCGCCAGAAAGAGACCGAGCAGAAGACCGGTCCAGAGCCCGTTGAAGACCCTGAGGATAATGAACATTATGTGCGTGTGGAAATGGCAGAAACTGTTTATCGCCGAGCAAAAGGCCATTGTCACGCCCAGGCGGAATATTTCCCTGTAGTGAGGCCAGATATCGGCTCTGCGAACGTAGTACCACAGGATCAGGGCGGGGTAACCCACAAAGAGCTCCTTGGTCCTTGGTCTGGCCGTCAGAAGCTGTTCCAGCATCTCGCGGAACCGTATCTCCCATCCCGGAACAAAGGAAACATTGCCGCTCCTGAAGACGACCAGCGCGGCGGCCCCCAGCAGTAGCCCCGCCAGTAACATTTCACCCCAAAGGGGCGGGCGCGTGAGAACCTCTTTCAGTGATTCGGGGTGCTCTCTGGTTTTAAGGTCGTAAAGGAGCACCAGAAGAGGCGGCAGCAGCAGCGTGGCCTTTACCCCGGAGAATGTCCCCATCCTCAACATGTACCACGTGTTGCCGTAAAACGCCGCTATGGCAAGACCCGCCGCAATGATGATTCCAACACCGTGAAGTATCCCCCTGAATGGTTTTTTGTAACCCTCCAGGGCGGCAAGCGTTCCTTCGGTGGCGGCGAAAACGGCCGTAAGAGCGCCTGCCAGCCTTGCGGCCAGGCCGATCTTCAAAAGAGCGGCGGCAAGCAGAAGGACCCCCGCGGCGGCAAGGAACATTATGCGGCGTTCACTACATGGCGCATGGACAAAACGGCCGGAAACCTTGAGCAGCAGAGCCGTAAAGGCAAGAGCGAGCGCCAGCGCAGATATGGGCGCGCTGCTCCGTGACCCGTAGGTCCCGGGCCATTCCATCGAAACGCCCAGTTTCTCGAGCCGTCCGCTGATACGGCGGCATTCCTCCGCAAAGGCGCCGAGGCGGGAGCCCGAAAGGAGGTCCGACGGGCGGACATAAAGGATCCTTACGGACCTTTCCCGGCCCGCGCGCACAAAGCGCTCGACAAGGTCGTCCCTTGTCAGGCGCCGTTTGACTATTTCCTCTTTCTTGACGCTGTGAAGTGAAAGTACGGCCGGAAAAAGAGCCCTGTCTATAACACCGATGCCTATCTGCTGTGAAAACTCTACCTTCGCCACCGGTATTTTCCGCTCTCTCAAAACCTCTATCAGGGGACCGGTCTCCGGGTATCCCGTAACGACAAGTCCGCTGGGGACCACGCAGCGGATGCAGGGATATCGATCCAGGACCATGGCCACGGATCCAGCCGCCTGTTCACCCCCTACCCCCGGCGTCGAACCAGGTCTGTATATAACGGGCATACCGCTTCGGGCCACCGCTTCCAGGTAGGCGTAATCGGGCAGGATACCCGCCTCAAGCGTTTCGTCCAGAACCACGGGAAGCACCAGGAGCGTTCCCCCGTTCCACGGCGTCTCCAGAAGCCCCGGGAATCTGGCCGCAAGAAACAGTAGCACCCTGTCTTTCATCGGGTCCTCGTCTGCAACAAACACGGCCGCCTGTTCAGACACAACGCCTTCCGGCAAAGCTCCCCCTGTCAACGAGCCGACCGGGCCGTACACCAGCGGGAGAGCCCCGTCGACAAGATCCTGTCCCGTCAGCTCACCAAGGGCCAGAGCAGTCAGGCCCGACCCTTCAAGCGTTTCCAGGGCGTCTGAAAGCGTAACGCCTTCTTCCCTGGCCATTGCGGCGACATCCCTTATGTCCGTGACGAGTGCGGCTGAGGAGTTGGAGCGTTCCGCCTGAAACCTGGGAAAAAGCCCCGCCAGAGCACATACGGCGGCCAGGGTCATTGCCAGCGCGAACACCGTTCCGTTTCTTTTCAGCATGATCCCATCCCCCATTGATATTCAACAGGCACGCCTGTTTCCGCCAGCAGTTCGCTCAAAAGCGCCAGCGGAAGCCCCACCACGTTGAAATAGCATCCTTCTATTCTGCGTACGAGCAACGAACCGAAATCCTGAATGGCGTAGGCTCCAGCCTTGTCCATGCTTTCGTTGCCGTCAAGGTAGGTTCTGATGGCGGCGTCCGAAAGCTCTCTGAATTCGACGATGGTGCTTTCAACCCCGCTGGCGTGTTTCCCGTTCCACCATACGGCGACGCCGGTAACCACTCTGTGCTTCCGTCCCGACAGAAGGCGAAGCATGGAAAAGGCGTCGTCCGTATCGCGGGGCTTGCCCAGAACCACGTCGTCGCACACCACCAGCGTGTCGGCGGCAAGGCCAAGCGCTTTCGGATGCATCCTTTCCACATGTCCGGCCTTGGCCGACGCCAGGCGGGCGGCGGTTTCCTCGGGCGTCTCTCCCGCAACGATGACCTCATCCACATTCGCCGGCTCGACAGTGAAAGTCCATCCAAGCCCGCGAAGCAGCGCGGCCCTTCTGGGGCTGGCCGAGGCAAGAATGATCCAGGATGGATTTATGTCCTTTCTTTTCATCACATCCCCGTCCCTCCGCGGAAAATCTCGACGGCGATGACCACCAGCCCCGCAACGGCGCAGTAGACCGCGAATCCTTTCCAGCGACCCTTCAGGACAACTCTCCGCAACAGGGCGAGGGCCCCGAGACCGGTGATGAAAGCTGCGGCCATGCCTGCGCACCATCCTGCGGGAAGGCAGGAAAAAATGCTTTGCCCTTCGGGAACATCCAGCGCCTGAAGCAGCGTGGCGCCCGCTATTGCGGGAAGCGAAAGAAAAAACGAAAAGGCAAATGCTGTTTCCGGGGCCAGACCCCTTTTAAGGCCTGCGACTATGGTGAGGCCGGAACGTGAAAGCCCCGGGAAAACCGCAACGGCCTGGGCCAGGCCGGTCCAGAGACCCGTAGCAACCGTCAGACGCCGGTTGTCTGTTCTGATATTCGAACCCGCCCAGAGGACGCAGGCAGTTACAAGGAGAGATACTCCAACCGCCAGAGGCGAGGCAAAAGCTTTCTCGACAAAGGGCCTGACAAGCAGAACCACGGCCACGGTCGCAACCGATCCCGCCAGAACAGCCCATCCGGTTCGCCAGCCCTCGGTGTCGCGACGTTCTCCGTCCGCAAAACCCTGTAACCACTCCGTCAGAAGCGACACTATCTCCCTGCGGAAATATACCAGTGTGGCCGCCATCGTGGCCAGGTGCAGCATTACATCGAAAGACACGGCCGGATCTCGCCATCCCATCAGACCCTGGGCCAGAACAAGATGTCCGGAGCTGCTTACCGGCAGAAACTCGGTAAGTCCCTGCAGGACACCCAGAAAAAAGGTTTCAAACATATGGTTATATCTCCGATCCTCTGGCTTTTTCTATATCCTTGACGATAAGAGCAATGTTGTTGGCATGGTCTCCCACTCGCTCCAGGTTGCTGAGAATATCGATGAAGACCACCCCTGAACTGGGCTGGCACACACCCTGGTTGAGCCTGTCTATGTGGCGCTTGCGAAGCGCTCTCTCCATTTCGTCTATCTGGTCCTCCATGTCTATAGCGCCTTTGGCCTTTTCCAGATCGCCCGTTTCCAGAGACCCGATGCTCAGCTCCAGCGCCGCAACGGCCTTGTCGGTCATCAACTCGAATTCCTCCACGGCCAGATCCGAAAATGTAAGGTTGTGATCGTTCTTGTATTCGTACAGCTCTATAAGGTTTTCGGCGTGGTCCCCCACTCGCTCCAGATCCCCTATGCCGTTCACGTAGAAGGACAGCGATGTGGAAAGGACGGGCGGCAGACTTTCCTGCATGAGTTCCGTGGCGAACATCGTTATTTCCCGTGTGAGCTCGTTTACGCACTTTTCCGACTGCAGGACCTGGGGGATCATCTTTCTGTCGTCCTCGACGAAGGCCGTTCGTACGTCGTGGATCATTTCAAGGGCAAGCTGCCCCAGCCTGACCATTTCCTTTCGGACTGCGTCGACCGCCGCGATGGGAGACGCCTTGATGAGGTTCCTGTCAAGGAAGCGCGGCCCCATGGACGCTATGGTCTGGTCGTCGGGCAGCACCCATCTGACAAAACGAACGAAAGGTCCCACAAAGGGAAGGAAAATAATAGTGTTGAGAACATTGAAGATCGTGTGGGCGTTGGCGAGCTGACGGGCAATATCCGAAGAGGTGAGCGCAACGAGTTCCTTGAACGGAGACAGTATGACCAGGAATATTACGACGCCAATGATCTTGAAAAAGACGTGAGCGAAGGCGGCCTGTTTGGCGGACCTGTTGAGGCCGAACGACGCGACAACCGCCGTAATGGTAGTTCCTATGTTGTCGCCGAAAAGAATGGGGATCGCTGAGTCAAGAGAAAGAAGCCCCTGGGAGGCCATTGCGATGGTAAGACCCACCGTAGCGGAACTCGACTGTACTACCATGGTAAGGATGGTTCCGGCCAGCACCCCCAGGATCGGGTGGTGCGAGAACGCCAGGAATATGTCCTGGCGGTCCCTCAGAAAAAACATTGCCTGTTCCATCGTCTGCATCCCGACGAAGAGCAGGCCGAACCCCACTATCCCGTTGCCCATGTATTTCTGGCGCTTCGTTCTGCCGAAAACCGCCAGTATCATTCCCACACCCACTATGGGGAGCGCGAACGCATTGATCTTGAAGGCGATGATCTGTGCGGTGACCGTGGTCCCTATGGCCGCACCCATCATCACGCCTATCGACTGCTTCAGGGTCATGAGCCCCGCGTGAACGAAACTCGCCGTCATAACCGTAGTGGCGCTGCTGCTCTGGATGAGCATGGTAACCACGGTCCCTACAATAACGCCCTTGAAGGGTGTGCTGGTGAGAGCGGCAATAAGCCGGCGCATTCTGTCGCCGGCCAGGTCCTGAAGCGACTCGCCCATCAGCTTTATGCCGAAGAGGAACAGCCCCACTCCGCCCAGCAGGTTGAAGAACAGGCTTAACGACACATCGTATCTCCTTCTCCCGACCCGAAATTCGCCTTGCGGGTATTATTCGTTTTCAGCCGCCGAGATCAGCGGAAGAATAACGGGGTATGTCTTGCTGTATCGCTTGAGCAGGGCCCTGACCCTGCTTCTGAGTCTTGTTTCCAGAAGCTGAAGGTCGCCGCTCTTCTGGCTTCTGAGCTGCTTCACTGTGTCTTCGACAACTGCCCGGATCTCGTCCCGGAGCTCCCTGGCGTCGCTCATGTGAATGAACCCGATGCTTTCGATGACAGGAGGCGATACGATCCGCCAGTTTCTGTCAAGCATTATCGAAAGAGCCACCAGACCATCCTCGGACAGGTCGCGTCTCTCCCGCAGAAGGCTCCCCTGCATTTCACCCAGCGCCATGCCGTCAACCAGAATGCCGCCCGCCTGGACGGCGCCCTGCTTCGACGTCGCCTTTTTGGGGGTAATGGTCAGCGCGTCTCCGTTCTGCAGAACAAAGATATTCTTCTGGGGGATATCCATTTCCGAAGCCAGCTGCGCGTGGCGCACCAGATGCCGGTACTCACCGTGTACGGGTACAAAATACCTGGGTCGCACCATGCTTATCATCATCTTGAGCTCCTCTATCGAGGCGTGACCCGAAACGTGGACCTGCTGATCCCTGTCGTATATCACTTCGCAGCCTCGTTCGTAGAGCCTGTTGATGGTGTTGCTGACAAGCTTTTCGTTACCGGGAATGGGCGACGCGAACACCGCCACGAGGTCTCTTGAACCAAGTGTGATGTGCCGGTGCTCTCCCTTGCTCATAAGCACAAGTCCGGAAAAGGGTTCACCCTGGCTTCCCGTGGTCAGGACAACGAGCCTGTTGCCCTGCATGTTCTCGGCCTCTTCCATGGGAATGAACAGATCGTCCGAGGCGTCTATGTATCCCAGTTCACGGGCCAGGTTGACGTTCTGGATCATGCTTCTGCCCATAAGGGCCACCTTGCGGTTGAAACGGGCCGCAGTGCTTATCACCTGCTGGGTCCTGTGCAGGTTGCTGGCAAAGGCGGCAATGACTATCCTCCTGTTCCTGTGGAGCCTGAACAGCCTTTCCAGCGTGCCTCCTATGATCCGCTCCGAGGGGGTAAATCCCGAACGTTCCACGTTGGTGGAATCGGAAAGCATCAGAAGCACACCCTTGCGCCCATACTCGGCGAAGGAGGAATAATCGGTGATCCTGCCGTCTATGGGCGTCGGGTCCAGCTTGAAATCTCCCGTATGCACCACAGTGCCTATGGGTGTTTCGATGGCCAGCCCCACACCGTCAGGGATGGAATGACAGACGGCGATACAGTTGACGGTAAAACAGCCAAGGCTGAACGAATCACCGGCGGCGACCTCGGTCGCCTTCAGTTCGTAATCGGGCCTGGCGTCCCTGAACTTGGCCGAAGCCATGCCGAGAGTCAGCCTTGTTCCGAAGACCGGAACATCCAGTTGAGGCAGGATGAACGTAAGACCGCCTATATGGTCCTCGTGGCCGTGGGTAAGGATAAGCCCCCTGATACGTTCGCGATTCTCGTATAGCCATGTGGCGTCGGGAATAACGAAATCGATCCCCAGCATTTCCTCTTCGGGGAACATTAGTCCGCAATCAACGACAATGATATCCTCGCCGTATTCAAGGGCGAATATATTCTTGCCTATCTGCCCCAGACCGCCGAGCGGGATAAATCGGAGCTCGCTGTCTCTCGGTTTTCTGAAGCTTCTGTTTTTTCTTGCCCTTTTCGGGTTCGCCATCTAGCCACCTCCAACTGAATATCCTAACATGGATAAGCCCCGGCAGGACCGCCAGGGCTTCAAATATTCAGTTTCATTCAATACAGGTCGGGGAACGCCTTGCCTTCCTAGTCGCTGAAATCTTTTTCGGAACCCGATCCCATCCCTCCGTCTGGCGCCTTATCCGCCGTATACAGGGCGCGCCGGCCAGAAATGTTTCTCTCGGGTGCGCTGTTGTGATCGACCCTTGACGCCGCTTCCTCCAGGACCAGTTCCGCCGTGTCTTCCGCGTTAAAAGCCTCTATGAACCGGCGGGCCCATTCGGCCGTTTCGTCGACGATACGATCCCTTACTTTCTGCGGAAGAGCCATTATAGCGTCGTTGAAAGGTTTGTTGGCCTTCTTGTAGTTGCCATCCTTGCGCGAATAACCCTGCGAATCGGCCCACTCGACCATTTCGAGCCAGAGGTCCTGAGGAATGCCCCTTGCGGGATCCTTTACATACGCTCCGTCCCGAACAATTGCGTTGCCCGTATCCGGCTCCATCTCCAGCCCGAACACTATATTCTGCCACAACGTACCTACGTTGCCCTTGTTCACCCCGTAGCGCGAAAAGGTGGACACCTTGTCGAGAGGTGTTCCCGAAATACCGTGCTGGGCGATAGTAACTCCGTAGGGCTCTATGGCCCTGGCTACTTCGAGCGTGCGCTCCAGGTCTATTCCCTCCGCCTCTCCGGCGCCATGGTCATATGTCCCGTGCTTGCTGCCGTTGGAAATAGCCAGGTAATCGGGGAACACTCCCCAGGCGTTGAGACCGCCGACGAAATAGAGGGCTTCCTCAACGGTGGTAACTTCTCCGGGACCCTTTATCTCCCCGACTTCGGCCTCAAGTCCTATGTAGGCCGGTATATGCATTGCAAGGTCGCGGGTGTAGCACAGATTTTCCCAGTCCGGGTTATGGGAAGCATCGATGGCCACCGACGTCCATCCTCGTTCTATGATCCTGGGCATGCGTGACACCGCGTCCAGCATATCCGCGCCGGACTTGATGGCGAAGTGATCCACATGCATGCCGAAAACCACTCCGTGGCCCATTTCGGCCGAAAATCTGACCGCCATGTCGGGAGCGTTGTCGAAAGTACATCCGCAGTAAGTGGATTCCGACTTGGCCAGTTCCAGAAGTACGGCCGCGTTCTTTTCCCGGGCCGCGCGCAGAACGCCCATTATGGTGAGCGGATTTCTGATATTGGCCGCCAGAACTATGGCGCCCCTGCGCTTTGCCGCCGCGGCTATGTCGCGTCCGCTCACCAGCGCCGCCGGTTCGCTTGAGTACACCGCCTGTACGTTGAGAGGACGTTTCGAAAGGAGTTCCCTGTAGCCCGCGCTTTCCGTATTCATATTATTCGGTACACCTCCCGAAGATCGTTACTTCGATCCCATTGTACACCAATGTTTCCGACGTCCCGCACCCGAAAAGACAGCCTTCCGGCGAAACGGCAACTACTGGAAACACGCGATAAAATACAACAGGCGACAACAGCGGGCGGCAGTCTTGCATATTGGCAAAAGCCATGATAAACTATGCTCCGCCCGCAGCGGGCAAGATGTTTTTCCATTGGGGGATCGTCTAATCGGCAGGACGCTTGACTCTGGATCAAGAAGTCGGGGTTCGAGTCCCTGTCCCCCAGCCATACAAGCCATGGCCCCATCGTCTAGCGGTCTAGGACTCAGGGTTCTCAGTCCTGCGGCACGGGTTCGAATCCCGTTGGGGCTACCAGAATAGAGCAGGGGACTCCGGTAACCGGAGTCCCCTGTGTTGTTCAGAGGAAGTGATACCCCCCTGAGCGCTTGTCGGCCTTTCCTGATATCTCAGCCCCTGTAATCTCTTCGCTCAAACAGATAAGCGCTGCCGCCCGATTTTTCAGCCTTTTGCTTGACCTTCTTTTTAAGCCCGGCCGCTATTTCCGCCAGTTCAGCAGGATGCTTCCAGTTGTCGAAGCTTCTGCTTTCCAAAGCCGCCAGGCTGATCGTAACCAGAGGAGTTCTTGAATGGTTTCCTCTTCGGTCTTTTGCATCGTAGAAACCCCGCAACAGATCATCTTCATGGAAAAACCGATTCATCCCACTGTCGAAAAGCCTGCAAACGTCGCAAAGGATTTTCTCCGGAAGAGGTCCACTGACAATGAAAACGAAGTCGTCTCCACCGATATGGCCCAACCGAATTTCAGTGTCTTCCAGACAAAGAGTCTGCTTGAGTATGGATGCTGTAAAAGTGATCATTTCATCGCCCCGTATGAAACCGTAACGGTCATTGTACTCCTTGAAATTATTCAGATCGGCGTAAACGACCGTAAAATCTTTTGCCGCTTTCTGAGCCTTCAGTATCCAGCGTTCGATGCGTCTATTGCCGGGAAGGCCGCTAAGCGGATTATTGTTGAGGGCGTGCTCGGTCTCTATCTCTCCCGCGCGCATAACCAGCTGGCGTATAGTAACGGTTCCGGAAAACTTTCCTTCCCGGTTTGTCACGACTACGGGGTCATATACGTGTTCGCTATCTCTTTCCATGGCTTTTCTGTACAGACACTGAATCGTCTCGTTATCATTGACGATCGGAAACAGTTGTTTCGAGAGTAATTCTATCGGCTTGTTCTTGTACAGCGAGTAGCCAAAGGCTCCGGCCGTCTTACTGTAAAAATGAGAACGGGTGACAAGCCCTCTGGGAGTTCCTCTATTGAGGATCGGCACATGGTCGATTTCGGGATTGTTCCTGAAAACCTCGCCCAGATCCTCGCAGTTCATGGTGTTTTCCTCAACTGTGTAGCAGTCCCGTATGATAGAACCGACTTTCTCGTCGCCGTTACGACTGGCGAGGCCCCCTGTCAGCCCGGGCGGAATGGAAACAGTTTTCCGACTAGACGCTATCTGTGTGTATAACCCCTCCGCGCCAGCACAGCGGGGTTCGGGCCTGCAGAAGAGAAAACCCTGTACAAACGATACTCCCTGCTCCACGAGAGCGTAATATTCTTCCCCGGTTTCGACACCCTCGGCTATTACTTTTGCTCCGACCAGATCGGCGAAATGAACAAGCCCCCTCAATACCCTGAGTCTCTCGGGAGATCGATCTATACCTCTGATCACACTTATATCAATTTTAAGATACTCCGGTGAAGTGGCGATGATCGAACGCAGGCTAGAGTACCCTGAGCCCAGGTCGTCGATCGCCAGCCCTATGCCCGCGCTTTTCAATTCAGCGATTATTTCAGCAAATTCATTATCCTGGGGAACAGGGGTTTTCTCAGAGATTTCAAGAACAAGGAGATCAGGAGACAGGCCCTGCTTGCGCAACATCTCAGGAGATAAAAGTTGTCTCAGCCTTGGGTCAAAAAGGGCTTCCGCACTGACGTTGAGAAAGTATTTTTCAGTCTGACCCCGGTCTTCCCGGGCAATTCTCTCCAATGCACTTCGTATACAGGTACACTCCAGATCCACACTATAGCCAAAGTCTTTTGCGGCGCCAAAAAGGTCGCAAGCGCTCTCCAGCGGCGCCACACCCCTGCTAAGCACTTCGTAACCCATGACGCCACCGGAATCGGTTTTGACAATAGGCTGGAAAAGGCTTGTAACACCGCTATCGATAAGATCCAGCAATGCGTTTTTCTTCCATAATTCAGGCATTGCAGCCACAGCCTCTATCATGGTGTATTCCTCCCCGTAAACGAGACGCATCATACCCGGGTGATGTAAACGCCTGGTAACGAAAACTTCTCAATTCCGTTACCCTGTCTGAACAGGACAGGGTATGTAACAACATGGTTACAACTAGGTTACAGTATTGTAAGTTTATTGACATCGGTTGCAATTTCAGAGCATAGTAGCCACAGGTGAGATACGCTTGTTGAAAAGGAGGCTGGCAAAGAGTGAAAATAGCCGTCGTAACTGACGCCTGGTTTCCGCAGATCAACGGGGTGGTCAACAGTCTTTACAACACGACCGAGATACTGGCTGCATGGGGCGACGTCGTAACGGTTATCTCCCCAGATCAGTTTCGAACCGTGCCATGCCCGACATATCCCGAGATACCTCTGGCCTGGGAGTTCTGGTCCGTAGGTAAAAAACTGGACGCTTTTGACCCAGACGCCGTGCACATAGCAACCGAGGGACCATTGGGCCTGGCGGCCAGATACTGGTGCGTCGCCAATTCATACCCTTTTACTACGGCCTACATGACACGCTTTCCCGAATACATCTACATGCGTTTCCGCATCCCCACCGGTTTCTCTCTGGGGTATTTCCAATGGTTCCATCAGGCCTCCGCCGCGGTTATGGTATCCACCGAATCCCTCGAAAGGGAGCTCGACGCACGCGGTTTCAAAAACCTGAAACGATGGTCGCGCGGGGTGGATACGGACACGTTTACGCCGGCGGCGAGGCGGGAAGGCAATAATCTGCGACCGGTCTTTCTTTACGTAGGGCGCGTAGCGCTGGAAAAGAATATCGAGGCTTTCCTTTCACTCGACCTTCCCGGGTCCAAAATGGTTACAGGCGATGGCCCCGATCTGGAAAGGCTAAGGGCCAAATGGCCTGAAGTCACTTTCACAGGGGCAAAAAAAGGCAAAGAACTGGCGGCTGTTTACGCTTCCGCCGATGTGTTCGTTTTCCCCAGCCTGACCGACACTTTTGGAATAGTCATGCTGGAGGCCGCGGCTTCCGGCCTTCCCGTGGCGGCTTTCCCTGTCCAGGGTCCCTCCGATGTAGTCATACACGGTAAAACCGGTTTCCTTCACGATGACCTTGGAGTAGCATGCCTGGAGGCCCTCTGCATGAACCGGGAATCATGCAGACGTCATGCACTGACCCGATCCTGGGAAGTATGCACCAGACAGTTTCTGGACAATCTATCGCCGAAGCCAGGCAGAGACGCCCGAAATCTCGTCAGGGTCGTATAATACGCTTTTCCCCACTTCCGCAAACAGGGCCCCGGTTTAAACCGGGGCCCTGTTTGCGGAAGGAGTAACAGTCAATAATTTATATGGCGACGGGGATTCTCTTCCTGTTCGGTTCCGTTTCTTCGATCTGTGCATCTTCCTGGTCTTCAAACAACATGTCGAGTCTTGGCCTTTCACACAGATCTCCTACGGCTTTTTCACCGTCCCAGCGGAGCACTTCAAAGGTCCCGTCCGGGTGTTCGACAAGTGCGGAGCAGCTTTCCACCCAGTCTCCAGTGTTGCAATAAATAACATCTTCGAGCCTTCGAATAGCGGGCCTGTGGATATGTCCGCAGATAACCCCGTCGTATTGCGCCTTGCGGGCTTCTTTCAGCAGCGTTTCCTCGAAATCGCCCACAAAGGCTACCGCGTCCTTAACCCTGTGTTTAAGGTATTCCGAAATGGACCAGTAAGACAGTCCCAGGCGGGCCCTCACCCAGCCAAGTCCTGCGTTGATATACAGGGCCATTTCGTAGGCGGCGTCTCCCAGAAGCGCAAGCCATTTTTTGTATTTGACCACTACATCGAACTCGTCTCCGTGCATGACAATAAAACGCCTGTTGTCGGCCGTCGTATGGATCGCCTTCTGGCAAACATGGATACCGCCAAAATCGTATCCGGCGAACTCGTCCATAAATTCATCGTGATTGCCGGTAATGTAATATACTCTGGTCTTCTTCGCCATTTTAAGAATTTTACGGATAACATTGTTATGTGACTGCGGCCAGCGCGAACGCTTTTTGAGTTTCCAGCCATCGATCACATCTCCCACAAGGTATAACCTGTCGCACTTGATCGATGAGAGGAAAGAACTCAATTCGCTCGCTTTGCTCCATCGGGCGCCCAGGTGCATGTCGGATATGAACACGGAACGAAATACCATTGTCTGCTTCACCTCGATCCCGCCGCACAGGCGCCTTGTAATGTTTTGCAATTTACATAGCCATTATGAATATCGCGTAACGACACCGCTGAAGCCGTATGGCGGAGCATTTCATGCGCTATCACCATGGATGCATCAGGCCTGGCTATTCGCCTGCAGGCCACCCGCATGTCATCAAGTATTTTTCTCGATTCCATCATTTTGCCGACTAACGCTCCCATACGTGAGACTTCTTCAAGATACACACCCGCGCCCCGTTTCTGTAAAAAGTCGGCGTTCCTTGTCTCCTGAAAAGGTATCGGGTATACAAGGATCATCGGCAGAGCACAACACAGGGCTTCCGCTACGGTGAGTCCTCCGGGTTTAGTGATGAGGATATCCGCTTCGGTGAAGAAACGCTCTATATCATCCACGAAACCATAGACATTTAACCCTTTTTCTGGGCCGCCGTCCAATTGCAGTTTTTTCAAAAGGTCTTCGTTGCGCCCGCAGATCACAGTCAGTTCGACCCGATCGCCAAGTGCGGTTAACTGATCAATGATATGCAAAGCTTTTTCGTCGGCAATGGAGCTCGCCAGAAAAAGTACTGAAAGTTTCGGTCGGGTGACTTTTACCTGCGCGGCGGCAAGAAAACGGCGGCGTACAGGAATGCCGGAAGCGACGATCCTGTCTGCTCCTACACCCAGTTTTTCAAGTTTGGCCGCTATCTCGTCAGTAGCCGTAAAATAGCCGTCGACCTGGGGAGAGAACCACATTTGGTGGAGATCGTAATCTGTGATAACAGAAAACAAAAGGCCGTCATATAAACCCTTGCTCTTCAGCCGCGCAACGGAAGTCATGGGAAGAAAGTGCGTCGCAACTACGCATTCGGGGTTGTTTTCCAGAACAAAACGGGAAAAGGCGTGCACCCTTTTGTCGCTGACCCTGTCAATAATTTTGACCAGTCCGCTTTCCTCACGGTTTCTGTCGGTTATTCGATACATGGCCTTGCAGACCCCGTGAGAACGCTCCCCCACCACGTTGTACATGTCAGAATATACCCTGCGAAAGACGGGATCGGAAAAATCAAGCACATCAGCCAGCATTACGGGTTCTCCAACCGAAGCGAGTGACTCTTTCAAAGCCTTCGCCGCTGTCCTGTGACCGTTGCCTGCGGATGCATACGCAACAAGAAAGTTGTTCATTTACATCCTCCCTTATCTTCCCTGTTCCTTCGCCCAGTCTAAAAAAAAACTGTAACAGGGTCTTTACGTCCCTGTTACAGTTGAGTAAACATTTGCTGGAGTCCCACAAGGGCTCTTTACAGAAAACGGCCGTCGGCCTTCATGCGTTGCGGATCGCCTTTAGATCGTTCGTA
>Ga0272441_10004675_pt1 | contig 24485 bp, 15 predicted proteins | sample SSMProp6N_FD_193582 | JGI IMG/M metagenome (GOLD analysis project Ga0272441, IMG submission 193582) | Marine sediment archaeal communities from Little Sippewissett salt marsh, Falmouth, MA, United States - SSM-Prop-6N | ecosystem: Environmental > Aquatic > Marine > Wetlands > Sediment ...
ATTGCCCCCATCTTACCGTATGATCCACCTGCAAGCAACCCATGCCCGAACACTCCTTTGTGGTCGAACTTATGCCGCTCTTTAAGCAACATTTTAATAAATCCCCTTTCTGTCAATGAAAATGGTGTCTCAGTATTATTTATTGCCGTGCTGTCCAGACCAATAGGCAAAACGAACCACTTCCCGGTATGTAACTCATTTTCAGCAAATAAAAAGGAAAGCTTCGGAAACTGGAAACTGAGGGTAAAATCAGCATTGACGATATTTTCCGGAATATTTTTACTATTGTCTTCTCCGAACAATCCTGAAGGAATATCGATTGATATTATTGTAGAATCTGATTCGTTGATCTTTTTAATTACCTCTGAAGCAAGACCTTCTGCAGGTCTTGAAAGACCTGAGCCGAATATTGCATCAATAATTACATCACCGGGATTTATAACAGGGAACTGGTCAATACTATTTATTATCCTGAATGTTACGTTTGTTTCCTTTTCAATTCTTTTCCGGTTTATTTCCCAGTCGCTGGTTGTTTTATCTGTAAACTGAACATAGAAAACCTCCGGTTCATACCTGTTCCTGGCCAGTTTTCTCGCAAGAGCCAGTCCGTCGCCTCCATTATTACCCGGACCGGCAAAGATCAGAACCTCCCTTGATCTTTCAAATCTTTCCACATACCATTCATACAACTTACCTGCTGCACGCTCCATTAGGTCAATCGACATTATTGGTTCATGGATGATTGTATACTCATCGATCTGTCGTACCTGGTCGCAACGGAATATTTTCATTTTGCATAAATCAATTATTTACAAATTTAAACTCTTCGGCCATTAATAAAAAAAGATTAATATATTTGTTGCCGGTCGGATACTGGATTGATTGCGACAGAATAAATATTTATCTACCAAAAAAGAATAACATGCTAAAGAATCACCCGAAAGGATTACTGGTAGCCTTCTTTTCCAACATGGGGGAAAGGTTTGGCTTTTATACAATGATGGCCATACTGGTATTGTTTCTTCAGGCCAAATATGGACTACCTGCAAATCAGGCCGGCGATATTTACAGTTGGTTCTATTTCAGTATATATGCACTTGCCCTAGTCGGCGGTATTCTTGCTGATGCTACAAAAAAATACAAGCTTGTTATAATGGCAGGCATAATTATAATGTTTGCTGGATATATTATAATGGCCATACCGGGAATGACCCTTACCATTACAATTATAGGATTAATGGTTATCGCTTTGGGTAACGGGCTTTTCAAAGGTAATCTCCAGGCTGTCGTAGGTCAGATGTATGATGATCCCAAATATTCCAAATTAAGGGACACTGCATTTATGATCTTTTATATGGGTATAAATATAGGGGCCTTTTTTGCACCTTTTGCCGCTAACGGCATGCGCAACTGGTGGCTCAAGGTAAATGGTTTCGCTCATGACGGGAGTTTACCGGCACTCTGTCATCAGTTCAACGGTGGAACTCTTGCAGACATAACAGTTTTTCAACAATTAGCTGATAAAGTAAGCCTTAGCGGACCTGTTACAGATCTTTCAGCATTTGCAAATGAATATCTTGAGGTTTTTTCAAAAGGTTATAATTATGCCTTTGGAATAGCAGCGATAGCTATGGTTATTTCGCTACTGGTATATACAATATTCAATAAACTGCTGCCGAAAAAAGAAGTAAAAGAAGCAGCAATATCAACTGAAAAAATCGATTTTAAACCAGTTCCTCTTATAGCTGCTGTACTGGCAATAGGAATAACTGCATTCGCCCTTCATTTCATAAGAAATGTAGGATGGGCTTCAGGTTTTGCATTCGGACTTTTTGCAGGTTTTATTACATGGATAATACTTACTTCACGGAAGGAAGAGAGAGCCAGGATTATGGCACTTATACTTGTCTTTATTGTTGTGGTCTTCTTTTGGATGTCATTTCACCAGAACGGACTTACCCTGACACTCTTTGCCAGAGATTATACTGTTAAACAGGTAGGATCAATCACAAACCTGTTTTTCACTCTTCTTTCCATGCTTGCTGTCATTGCAGCCATAGCAGGTATAATAATGCTTCTATACAGGAATCTTAGGATTAAAGCTAAGATCATAGGGGGAGTGCTTTTCCTTCTGGCAATATGGCTGATACTTTTCTATACCTTTGGTTATGATCCTACTACACTCCTCGGTAGATTTTTAACTAGTTTCGGCTCAAGAAATGCCATAGAACCGGAAGTATTCCAGTCTTTTAATCCTCTTTTCATTGTTGCCCTTACCTTTCCGGTTATGGGCGCATTCGCATGGATGAACAAGAAAGGTATAGAACCGACAACGCCAAAGAAAATAGGAATAGGAATGGTTATAGCAGCCCTTGGATTTCTTGTTATACTCATTGCTTCTATCGGCACACCATCACCGGCATCACTCGGAGGTCTTCCGGTTGCAGATAGTGACAGGGTATCACCTTACTGGCTGATGAGCAGCTACCTGACACTTACTGTTGCAGAACTATTCCTCAGTCCTATGGGACTGTCATTTGTATCAAAGGTAGCTCCATCGAGGTTCCAGGGTCTTATGCAGGGAGGCTGGCTGCTGGCAACAGCTGTAGGGAACAAGCTTCTCTTTGTAGGTAGCCTGCTGTGGGACAGGGTACAATTAAGTACACTCTGGCTCGTGTTCATAATATGCTGCCTGCTGTCAGCAACATTTATATTCTCAATTCTGAAGAGACTTAATAAAGCAGCATCGAGCTAATAATTAATATACCCACCTCTAAGGGGTGTTGAATAAGTAAAAAAATGAACCGCAGACCTGCCTGCCTGCGGTAGTCAGGCAGGGATCGCAAAGTCAATTACGCCAAGTTCGCAAAGAGTTAATATACAGAACTATAACTTTGCGTACTTTGCTATATCTTTTCGTTCTTTGCGGTTAAAATTGACCTTTTCAACACCCCCATTTTTTAATGTTTTTGGCCTTATTGATTTAAATTATTCAATATAACATGGACTTTTTTAATATCTGAAATTGTATACACCGATCTTTTGATTTTTATTATTTTTGACAATTTATATGAAACTGCGTCCTGGTGATGCGATTCTTATATATCACTAATGAAAGTTCTGAAATTCGGCGGTTCTTCGGTTGGCAATCCTGAACGTATCAGGGAAGTGAAAAAGATTATCGAATCACAGCCTCCATCCTCTGTAATAGTAATATCTGCATTCCAGGGAGTGACAGACCAGCTATATGCTGTATCAGAATCAGCATCACGGGGGGAAAAAGAATATGAAAAATACATTGACGACATCCTGGAAAAACATACAAGATTCACCGAAGCTTTAATTGCTGATAAAATATTATGCCGGGAAGTAATAGATGCAATAAAGAAAATTATCAACGAATTACAGGAATTACTCAAAGGAATATATATTTTACGTGAATTAACCAGGCACGCTTCTGACCAGGTAATTACCAGTGGGGAAAGATTATCTTCCCTGATAATAAGCAGATTCCTTAAAAACTGTACTTATGCCGATTCACGCGAATTCATCAAAACAATAACAAGAGCCGGAAATACCATTGTTGATTTTGAACTTACAAATTCACTAATAAAGAAAAAAATAGGTAAGCCGGGAAACCCGGTTGTTGTTCCGGGATTTATTGCCAGTAATTTAAAAGGTGAAACAACATCACTTGGAAGAGGTGGTTCCGACTATACTGCAGCCATCATAGCTGCAGCATTAAAGGCCGAATCACTTGAGATATGGACTGATGTTAACGGATTCATGACTGCTGATCCGAGAAAAGTGGATAAAGCATATACCATTGAAAGTCTGACATATCCCGAAGCCATGGAACTTTCTCATTTTGGGGCAAAGGTTATCTATACGCCTACCCTTCGTCCCGTCTATAAAGAGAACATCCCCGTTGCAATCCGTAACACCCTTAATCCACATGCTAAGGGCACTATTATTAATCAAAAAAGAAGTGATAAGGGATTAAGTCCAATTAAAGGCATTTCATCTATCGATCATATCGATCTGGTTACCCTGCAGGGACCTGCAATGGTTGGTGTCACAGGCACTTCTTCAAGGTTATTCAGTGCACTTGCACGGAATGAGATAAACATAATCCTTATAACACAGGCATCGTCGGAATTTTCAATAACATTCGCAGTGAGTCCTGACTCCTCTTCAATTGCCTGTGAGGCCATAAAGGAAGAATTCAGGAATGAGATCGAACAAAACAAAGAACTTAAAATACTTATCGAGAAAGACTTGTCGATAATTGCCATAGTCGGGGAAAGGATGAAAAATACTCCCGGCATCTCAGCAACACTTTTCAGAGCACTCGGCAGAAACGGTATTAACGTAGTTGCCACCGCACAGGGTTCTTCAGAATTAAACATATCAGTTGTAATAAAACATAAGAGCCTCAAAAAGGCACTTAATGTTATTCACGACGGCTTCTTCCTTTCAACATATAAAGAGGTTAATCTTTTTATTGCGGGTACCGGTGTCGTAGGTTCCAGCCTGCTGAAACAATTACTGAAGCAGTATGACCTTCTTCTTAAAAATTACAGCCTTAAAGTTAATCTTACAGGATTGACAAATTCACGTAAGATGTTGTCAGATCGGCATGGCATCCCGCTCGAATCATGCAACGATGAACTGAGAACCCAAGGCGACAAGACAGATATTTCACAGTTCATCAGAAAGATGGTGAAGATGAATCTGAGAAATTCTGTATTTATCGACTGTACTGCAGATTCGAATATCGCGACAAAATATGCTGAAATCCTTAACAGTTATATTTCCGTGATAACAGCGAATAAGATAGCCTGCTCATCTGAATACAGTTACTATGAGCAATTAAAGAAGATATCAGGTGACAGGGGTGTACGATTCATGTATGAAACCACTGTGGGTGCAGGTTTACCGATAATTAAAACCATCAACGATCTTATTCTCAGTGGCGACAGAATTTTCAGGATTGAAGCTGTTCTTTCAGGAACCATGAATTTCATTTTCAATGAAATGAATGAAACCCTCCCGTTGAGTCTGGCAATAAAAAAAGCACGTGAGAAAGGATATTCAGAGCCGGATCCACGGACTGACCTCAGCGGAACAGATGTAGTAAGGAAAATACTTATCCTTGCAAGAGAAGCAGGTTATAATATCGAAGAAAAAGATGTTACGGTAAATAGATTCCTTCAGGACGAATGTTTTAAAGGTGATTTAAATAATTTCTACCGGAAAGTTGAGAAATTCGACCATGAATTTGAAAAGGAACGGCTGAAACTTAAAAAATCCGGCAAAAAGTGGAGGTTTGTTGCCACTATGGATCAGGGCAAGGCTGTCGTCGGACTCAAAAGTGTCGACAGGAATCATCCGTCATACGATCTTGAAGGCAGCAATAATATAGTATTACTGACTACCGAGAGGTATCAGTTACTCCCCATGGTAATAAAAGGCTATGGTGCAGGCGCTGATGTGACGGCAGCAGGAGTGTTTGCCGATCTAATGAGAGTTGTAAATGTATGAACAAAAAAATCACCACAGAGGACACGGATTGGCACGGAATTATCACTGATGGCTTCCGTGTAAATCCGTGATATCTGTGGTAAAATTAGTTTTGAAAAATCTGGAAATCAAATATTATTCAACAAACCACAAAGCACCTGAGGTCAGTTTCAAGGATGCCTTGATGAAAGGACTGGCTCCTGACGGTGGACTGTATATGCCCACATATATCCCGGTCATGAAAAAGAGTGAATTAAAAAGTTATTCGCATCTTGAGTATCCCGGAGTTGCATTTCAGGTGCTAAAGCATTTCTTATCTAATGAAATAAGTGATGATGATCTTAAGAGTATCTGTTATGATGCATATAACTTTGCCGTACCGATTGAAAGAGTTTATAACCGCAGTTATATACTAAGGCTTGACCAGGGACCCACAGCCTCATTCAAGGATTTTGCGGCAAGGGTGATGGCAAGACTTATGCACTATTTCAGTTCACAGGACAAAAGGAAATTCACAATACTCACTGCCACATCGGGCGATACGGGAAGTGCTGTTGCCAGTGCATTCCATAAGCTACACAATATTAATGTGGTAATACTCTACCCTGCCGGTGAAGTATCCGAAACACAACGCAAGCAGATGACCACGCTGCATGACAATGTACGGATCATCTCTCTCAACGGGAAATTTGATGACTGCCAGAGGATGGTAAAAATGGCATTCAGGGATGAATCATTATCAGATATTCCATTGACTTCGGCCAATTCTATAAACATTGGCCGCTTACTGCCACAGGCTGTGTATTATTTATATACATGGTCAAAGCTTGCCGGAAAAACCGATGAAAAGGCGATCTTCAGTGTCCCTTCAGGTAATTTCGGTAACCTTATGGGAGGAATTATTGCCCGTGAAATGGGACTCCCCGTCAGAAAATTCATTATATCGACAAATGCGAATAATGAGGTGCCTGAGTTTCTTGAAACAGGGATATATAAAACGATAAGCCCCTCGATAAACTGTATCTCCAGTGCAATGAATGTAGGACACCCCGGTAACCTGGCAAGAATTATTGCCCTTTACGGAGGCATTATGAATGAAGAAGGTACTATGATAAGAAATCCTGATCTGAAAAAAATGAGGGATGATTTCTTCAGCATCAGTGTGTCGGATGACGAAACCAGGTCAACCATTGCAACATGTTACAAAAATCACGGGGTGATCCTTGAACCTCATGGAGCAGTTGCATGGAAAGGTGTGGAAACATATAAAAAACTGTTTGCAAAAAATTCCATGCAGCTTTTTATATCGCTTGAAACAGCACATCCTGCTAAATTCGGCGATGAGCTCCCCGGTTTGTCAGTGCCTGTGCCCGAATCACTCAAAGGACTGAAACAAATGAAGGAAGAATTTACTGAAATGGATAATAATTATGATGAGCTAAGGAGTTATATCCGGATGCTTCACTCTTAACTGAATGTGATATGTATATAGTCTGTGCTGACCTTGAAGGAGTATTTGTCCCGGAGATATGGATCAACGTAGCCAAACACACCGGTATTGATGAATTACGACTTACAACCCGTGATATAAATGATTACAATGTTCTTATGAAACACCGGCTCGCCATACTCCATAAGAACAATATTACAATTGATGTTATTCAGCAGGTAATTTCAAAAATACAACCCCTGCCGGGAGCTGTAGAATTTATTTCATGGCTGAGAAAAAGGACACAACTCATAGTCGTTTCCGATACTTTCACCGAATTTGCCGATCCTTTAATGGAAAAACTTGGCCGTCCCGTACTGTTCTGCAACCATCTCACCATCGATCATCATGGGAATATCACAGATTATAACCTTCGCCAGCAAAACAGTAAAATGAAAGTTGCAGAAGCAATGCAAAAACTTAACTATAAGGTAATAGGTATCGGCGATTCATATAATGACATAAATATGCTCAGAAAAGCAGATGCAGGAATATTATACCGTCCACCGCAAAATGTTATTGACGACCATAATGATATTCCGGTTGTTAATTCGTACAGCGAGCTTAAACAGATAATCTCAGCTTATCTTGAAGAGGAAAAGGTAAAATAAATTATCCTGATTATTATTCAAGTATTGCCGATGTATATGTATCAGCAATATCCGCCTGGTCTCTGGCCAGTCCGGAAATAATAACTACCATATCCCCGCTCCAGGCCAGGAATATAGTGCCATTATAGCCGTCGGCAAATACATATTTTCCACTTTCGGGCTGAACAGGTTCCAAATCAGCTGTTGCCAGATATTTTTTTGCCATCTCAGATGTTTCTCCGTTATCATTGAACTTGAAAAGATAAATATCAAAACTGTCATTACCAACACTATATGAAGCCTTGAATGCTTTTGTCAGGAACTGATGTCCAAGTACACTTTCATTGATATATTTCTCTTCATTTATTTTCTTGCCTTCATCGGGAAACTGATAGAGCAGGGAGGGCATTTCAGTATCCCCGCCGAGCATATTGGCAACCCTCACTGCCAGTGATTCTGCAGACCTCAGTACTTTGGGCTTATCAGAATGTGTTCTGATTTTCACATAGTAATTACCTTTAAAAAAATTAATAACCCCGCCTGTAATATAACCCTGTGCACCAAGGTTCACGAACCTGTATGTAGGATTGCGCTCTGATGCATATATTCCGAAGGCCATAGTATGATTACTATGACGGTATATTTCCAGTTTAATAATGTTTCTTCCTCTTTTATACTCCACTACATTCAGGTCGACAAATCCAAGTGCCAGGTATCCGTCAGCGGCACCATTTATATGGTCCCATAAGTTTTCCGGAGTATACACAGGGTAATTCATTATTTTCTTATAACCATCCAGTACCGGAAATGTTATATCCTGGGCAATCAGGATACCTGAGATTACTGACAACAGTATCCCGGTAAAACATATTTTTCTCATCATATCAAACTCAATTGTAAATTATGCCAGAAATTCGCCCGGTACATTTACCAGCCTCGACACATCGGCTATTTTTTCTTTTATCGGGAAATTATTTAAACAGCTGACGCTGCATGTTTCGCAGCTACTGCATGGATCGCTGTTAATACCAAGTTCTTCAAGAAGCGTTTTAGCCATTGAAGGACTCATATAACCATAAGCATACATATATGCACGCATCAGGTCAGGTATCGGAAGATTATGAGGGCATGTGGCTACACACTTGCGGCATCCTGAACAAAAAAGTCCCGGTGTATCTTTAGCTGCCATCAGGTCACTCTTCTCATTATCGGTAAGCGTTATATCAGTAAGTATCTTCTCATTCAGCGCAAGCTGATCAAAGTTGGTCATCCCCGGAATTGTCGTATGTACATCAGGATTGGACAAAACCCACTTAATAGCAGCAGTGGTATTCATTGGTAAGGTCCTTTCCCTGTCGAGGAATCCACCGCCGGCAAGGGTTTTCATTGCAACAATGCCTATTCCGGCTCCGGCAGCTTTCTTTATTGCAGTATTCATCTCGTCAATAGAAGCCATCCTGTAATTGTACTGTGTCAGGATAACATCCCATATATCAAGGTCTGCAGCTGCATCAATAACAGTAGCTTCATTACTGTGTGTGGAAAAGCCCATAAACCTTACCTTGCCTTCCTTTTTGAGCTTATTAACTGCATTAATAATAGGCTTATATTCAAGTACTTCAGGATTACTGATGTCATGTACATATAAAATATCGACATAGTCCATCTGTAGTCTGGAAAGACTTACTCCAAAGTCCTCAAGGAACTTTTCCGGTGATGTTTGATCAGTTATATTCCCTCCCCTGTCTGTACCAGGTCTCACTTTTGTTGCAAGAAAGAAAGAATCTCTCTGATAATCTTTAAAAAGGTTACCAAGCATAGTCTCATTATTTCCACCCTGGTAATTATTTGCAGTATCAAACAGTTTTATTCCTTTCTCAAATGCTGCTTTACAGAGTCCCGGATTATCAGACCGCATTACGCCAAAACTGATGACCGGCACTTTCAATCCGGTACGGCCGAGGGTTCTGTATATTATTTCTTCGCTTCGGGCAGGTTTAGTTGAGGCAATAAGTGATGGCGAAATTGCAGCCATACCAGCACCGGCAATACCAGTCCTGATAAATCTTCTCCTGTTTAATCTTCCCATATATAATTTTTTACTGAAGGTTTCTGATTCGTACTTCTATATCAGTGTTACGCAGCAGTTTTACCAGTTCATTGGTATTTGTTTCTCCGAAATGGTATGGATACAATATTGCAGGTTTAAATGCCATGGCAGCATCTGCAACCATTTCTGGAGTCATCGTATATGGCAGATTCATGGGAAGAAACGCCACATCGATATTTTTAAGAGCTTTCATTTCGGGTGTGTTTTCCGTATCACCAGCCACATAAATTCTCTTGTCTCCTATCGTAATTATAAAACCGATGCCTACGCCTTTAGGATGAAATGGCTGATCAGGAGCTCTCATATGGACTATATTATAAGCAGGTACAGCTTCAATGTTTATGTTGTTTACCTTGCGTGTATCTCCTGCCTTCATAGGTTCTGCCCAATTTACTTCTGATGCCGAATTCCCGTTGCACAGCATCACTGTCGCGTCTTTTCGTAATTCACTGATAAGTTTAGTATCCAGGTGATCATAATGTTCATGTGTTACAAGTATCAGATCAGCCTTGGGAAGGCCATCATAGTTGCCCATACTGCTGACAGGATCAATATGAATGCAATAGTCGTCTACTTTAAACATAAGTGATCCATGACCTATGAAATGCATCTCCACCTCACCTGCCGAAGTATTTATTTTATCAAAAGCAGGTATTTCCTGAGAATTAGCTGTAGTAGTCATAGCAATAAAGATTATGATTAAACTTAAAACGTATTTTTTTGTAATTGTCATTAATAGTCTCATCATTTAATATTTTGGATTATCAATATATTTTAATTCATGTTCTTATACCGAGCACAAGAACGTCGTCGATCTGGGGAGAGTCACCCATCCAATCTATAAGGTTCTTATCAAGAAGTTCTTTTTGCCTGTCCATAGGATGTTCCTGTATTTCGAGAAGGAATCTTTTAAAATTCTTCTTCATGTATTTTCTGCCATTAACTCCCCCGAACTGGTCGACATACCCGTCGGAGAAAAGGTAATATGTAACTCCGTTTGTATATTCCCATTCATGTAATGTAAAATTCTCGCTCATTTTAGATGATATACCTATAGGCATCTTATCTGCTGAGACAGTTTCGAGCAGATATTTACCATTTGACATTGCTCCTTCGGGTAAATCCGGAGAGTCTTCCTTATATTTTGAAGCTTCCTCGCCAGTTAGTTTTCTCACCTTAAGGCAGGGATTATAAGCACCTGAATATTCTATCTTATTTGCATTTATGTCGAATACCAGTATTCCGATATCCATTCCATCTTTAGCTTCATCCTCCACTCCTGATTGTTTCAGTGATTCAGTAACATGAAGTCTTAAATGGTTCAGAATAGTATCAGCCCGCGGAGCAGACTCTTTACCTATTATCTCATCCAGGAACGACATACCGAGAAGGCTCATGAAAGCTCCGGGCACACCATGTCCGGTACAATCGGCTGCTACCGCATAAAGCCTGTCGCCTTTCTTCGACATCCAGTAAAAATCACCACTCACGATATCTCTTGGCTTAAACAGAACAAAATAATTATTCAGGTTTTCTTTCAGAATGGATTCTGACGGGAGAAGAGCCACCTGTATCCTGCTCGCATAGTGAATACTTGATTCGAGCTCTTCTTTCTGTTTAACAACAACTGCCGTTCGTTCTCTTACAATACCTTCGAGACGTATGTTTTCATTCTTTAACCTCCGGGTGTATGCAATGATTATACCCCATACCACAAGTATAGCTGCGAGAGCATATCCGAAAAAAGCCAGAATGGTGGCATACCATGGTTTGAGGATGACGAATTCATACCTCACCTCATTCCCCTCCTGTCCCGTGAGGGTTCTGGTTCTTAAATTAAAAATATAATGTCCGTAAGGCAGGTTTGAATATTCTTTCTTAGGGTAAAGTGCCTCACTGGTATATCCGAATGAAATACTCTCCCACTCCGACCAGTTCTCATCATATCCCTCAAGTTTATAGCTGTATTCCGTAAGCAATTCCTCAAGGAAATAGGGAGTTGTCCATTCAAAGGTTATTTCGTTCATATCATACCTGTATTCGGGTACGATGGAAGAAGAACTGTAAATCTCCGGTAACCTTCTTGATTCGTCGACATCCGTGTGAAAAACATCCTTCATAACAACAGAATCAGTACCGACAGATATTGACACAAAATGTGTATTAACCCTGGTTGTATCAGGCTGAAGATGTGACTTCTCAAGTACCGTTACAATCTTGGATTTGGTAATATATACCCTGCCATCATGGTGCATCAAATCGAACGAGGGGACTGACGGCAACAGGTTGAGTACCCCCTGATAGCTTACGACACCTTCCGGTGTATCTCTAAACAGTATGTCAAAATATTCTTCATCAATACCGCTATACCAAATATCACCATCGAGGTCGGGAAAGAGATTTTGGGATCTTTTACCTTCAGAAAATCCTCCTGTCATGCTGTTGTCGCTGATAAATGTATCATTTGATTCGTCATATTTCAGGATTCCGTTTGCGGAGGTAACATATAATTCACCTTTTACAACATGTATAGCGTTAAGTTCAATATCGCGGATTCCTTTATCCTGCTCATATTTTGAGATAGTAGTGTCATTACCTTCGATGGTAAGGTTATACAAAGCATCAGGGTCATCAGTAATAAACCATAATCCTCCTTCCTTTTTTTCCTCAATACTTTTTACCAGACCGGGAAAACCTTTGATCCTGTCAAGAAAACGCCAATAGCTGCCTTCATCTTTAAGAATAATAATACCTCCGGATTCAAGTCCGAGATAGAAAATATCACGATCGATAGCCGACTGAGCAATTTCCTTGACAGGATTAAACGGTTTGTCTTCTCCTCCCGGACGATTGATACAATTTTTTTCAACCTCTTTTATTCTTTCGTTTTCAAATATCTGAATAACACCGTTGAGTGAACCTGTAAGTAAAAATTTGTCATTATTTGTACTTACTGCTTCAAGAGGAAAAAACTGTCCGTCGGTACCTTCTACTTTTCTGAACCTGACATGGCCGTTTTCATCAGTATAATTTTTCAGTATTCCTGCATCTGACGACAGGTATATACTGCCGGCAAATTCGGCTATATCATTCACACCATAGTCGATACCCTGTTTTTCAGAAAATTTTGTAAGGGGTATATTCAGATATGCTTTGTTCACATATCCGTAAGTTGCTATCCAGAGTTCGCCATTGTTATTATAATTGCAATACATTGAGTGCACTGCATCATCAATAAGATCGGTTGTCTCCTTGTTAAGCTGATACAGAAGCTCTCCCGACCTGTTAAAAACCAGCACACCCTCCTGGTTGGTTGTGCCTATTGCGAAAAGATCATTTCCCAGTCTTGTTCCGGCATAAATATTAGCTACCTCAAATTTTTTATTCAGTTGTTCTTTAATAAAACTTCTGCTTACCGTTCCTGTTTCATAATTATATAAAAATAATCCTTCGAAATAAGTCCCGATAAGTATTTCATCTTCACTGAAAGGCAACAGGATGGTACAGTGCTTATCCCTGAAAAAATCACCTCCTTCCAGCTGAGAAACCGAATTATCTTTAAGTTCAAAAATACCACTGAGATTATCGGCAATAATAAATCTGTCGTTTATTCTGACAAGCCGGAATGCATCCTTAAGATCATATTGTGACAAATCGATCTTTGAAAGTGAATCATTACCGATACCATAAATATATATAAACTTCGGACCAAGGAAGAATACCTTTTCGTCATATACTTCGATTGACCATATTATTCTTATTTCCGGTACTGAGTCAACACGTTTTGCCAGAGAAACATATTCTGTTGCCCCTGTGATTCCCGGCTGAAGATAACCGAATTCGAAAGCTCCGCCTACATATACAATACCTCTTTCATCAGCTGCAAGAGAATATATTCTTGGATTGTTACCTATATCAATGGCCGACCATTTTGTCCCGTCATAACGCAGAACCCCCCGGTCCTGGCTCCCAAAATACATATTTCCGCTTACATCCTGTACAATACACCAGTTTTGTTCAGCACCCATGGTTAACTGGCTTGAATATGTCTGAATAAATGGAACACCATATTTGTTAACCTGCCCGGTAATGTCAGATAACACCATTATCAGGAAACAAGCAACAATGAACCTTTTCATAAATCTGTGTGTTACTATTGTGTAAATTCAATTATAAAAATAGCAATCTTATAGTTGTAATCAAATTAATTATTTACAGTTTCGTTATATATTTAAATTTTAATAACTTGCCGAAAGAATTTAGGGTACAGCGTTAATCAATTAACTCTGATGTATTTAGGGAAATATTATACTGCCATAGCCGCAGTACTGATTATGGTAACAGGTTTTTCGGCCCACGGTCAGCCGGTAAAAAGCCACAGGTACCTCCTGAACAATGACCTTTCTGAAACAAGTGTCACTGTACACGATCATTCTCTGACCATCAATTACTCTGTACCTGAAATTGACCTTAAGAATATAACCAACGAATACGGAACATTTTACAAGATGACCATCCCCGGTCATTTAAGATCTACTGAACCCGGTAAACCTGAAATGCCGGTATTGAGCAGGTTGATATCGGTTCCGGAAGCATCGTCATACAAAATTAAGATCTCGGATGTCAAAACATCGAGGATAAGACCACACAGAAAGAATATCGAAGGAAAGATGTTCCCTGCACAGATGGAGGAAACAAAGAAAGCACGACAGCAGAAACCAAAATTTGTCATCGATAAAGCACTATATGCAACACGCGGATATATAAAAACTGACACTGTAAGTATTGAAACCGTCGGAAAGGCAAGAGGTATAAATCTTGCCACCCTTAAGATATCACCGGTAAGATATAATCCTGAATCCAATATCATTGAGGTGATCACATCAATGAAGATTGAAATAATATTTACAGGAGAGACAGCAAAATCAATATCCTCTGAATCATCACTTTTTCAGGAAACATTCAGTAAAGGGATACTAAACTATAAAGGTGATGATGAAATTCCAGGCTATTCTGACAAACCCGTCAGGATGATAATATTAACCGATACATCTTTTACAGATTATCTCGAGCCATTTATTAAATGGAAAACGCAGAAAGGATTTAAAACCGAGTTATTATATCGTGGAAATGATTTTGCCGGTAATACATATACTGAACTCAGGGATACCATCAGAAGCATTTACCTGAATTCCTCACCGGATAATCCGCCTCCCGAATACCTTCTTATTATTGGTAACACCTCAAAAATACCCTATTACGGCAATGGTCAGGTAACAGATATCTATTACGGAGAGATTGACGGTGATGGTGATTATATTCCTGAGATGTTCATCGGAAGACTTCCTGTTGCCGATACAAGTGAACTGAAGGCTGTAACGGAAAAAATAATACAGTATGAAAAATTTGAATTTGCCGATACAAATCTATTCCACTCAAATGCAATTGCCACAGCCGGGTACGACGGAAGTTATGCTAACTATATGAACGGACATATAAAATATGCAACAGAGAATTATCTGACACCGGAAAACAATATTAATGAGTATCATTTTTATTATACTCAGGCTACTTATAACTCTGATTCTATAAAAGTAAGAAGGGACTCAATAATCAATCTTATTGACAAGGGTGTTTCATTTCTTAATTATACCGGACATGGGGTGTCAACCGGATGGCTTCATCTGGGTATCAATAATGAATCGGTTGATACTCTTGAGAATCAGAATATGTATCCTTTCATAATAAGCAATGCATGTGAAACATCAAGTTTTAACCTGTCAAATTCATTCGGCAACAGATGGGTTCTTTCGAAAGATAAAGGTGCAGTCGGCTTTATAGGTTCTTCAAATGACACATACTGGAGCGAAGATTTCTTCTGGGCTGTAGGAGTCGGTACTCCTTCTGAAGATCCGCTATACGAGACTACCGGACTGGGTGCTTATGACCGGTTATTCCATACACACGATGAATCACCCTCCGACTGGTATATAACCATGAGCCAGGTAATTCATGCCGGTAACATGGCTGTAAGTGCCAGCACTGTCAGTCCTACCAGAAAAAGATATTACTGGGAAGTATATAACCTTGTCGGTGACCCAAGCGTAATACCCATAATAGGAACACCTGACACTTTCGATATTGAAATACCCGACACACTCCCGAATAATATCAGATCATGGTCAATCACAGGAGAGCCATTTTCATATATTGCAATATCACATGCCGACACACTATGCGATGCTTCCTATTTCAGTCCATCAGGAAGTGCCACACTTGATATGCCAGGAATATCAGATGATTCCTGCCTTGTGGTAGTAACCGGTCAGAACAGGATACCATTGATCAAAACAATCAGGTTCTCCACAGTCAGCGGTGAATTCATAAACCTGACATCAACACATATAGACGACAGCACGGAGAACAATAACGGCATGGCCGATTTCGGGGAAACAATATCGGTGAACCTTAGAATAAGCAACCTGGGATCAGCAGATGCTGAAAGCCTATATGCAAAAATATCCTCAGAGTCTGAATATATTACTTTGAATAATGATTCAACCATGATAGGTACACTCACAGCCGGTTCGGAAATCATACTGGATGATAAGATTTCCGTTACCATTGCAGACTCTGTTCCGGATATGGCAACAATCCCGTTCGATATACTTTTAAAGGACGATGCTGAAGAAAAAACATTTAAATATGACATTACTGCACACTCTCCTGATTTTGAGGTACTCAACTTCATACTCGATGATTCGGCCACCGGGAATGGCAATAATATCGCCGACCAAGGTGAGACTGTTAACCTTGTCTTCAAGATCAGGAATGAAGGAACCAGCAGTACTTCAGGACAGTTTTATGTATCCAGCACTGATCCGTCAATCAGTATTCTTGATTACCCGGTTAAATCAGATATTCTGGCATACGGTGAATCAACAACCATACCGGTCTCCGTAAAGATATCCGAGGATGTTGCTTCGGGTGCAGTAATTTATATATCAGCTGTTTTTGACTGCCCCCCGTACGTGGTGACCAAGGAATTCTCATTCAGGGTCGGCCAGATAAGGGAATCATTCGAATATGAATCGTTAAGTATATTTCCCTGGCTCAATATCAGCAATGTACCATGGATAATTACAAGTACTGATTCCTATGACGGCATCTCTTCTGCCCGCTCAGGGGATATCGGACATAATTCATCATCCGTTCTTTCAATAAAGGCTTTTTATTCGTCAGACGACTCACTCAGGTTTTATTATAAAGTATCCTCAGAGTATAATTATGATTTTCTCATCTTTAAACTCAACTGTACGGAAATCTTCAGAAAATCCGGAGAAACGGAGTGGGAACAGAAAGTGATCGCAGTACCATCCGGTTATAATAATATGGAATGGATATACAGGAAAGATGCTGCTATTTACAGCGGCTCTGACTGTGCCATGATAGATATGATCGATTTTTCAGAATCAGGAACAGTAAGGTATGTCAGAAGGGATCTTGCAGCAGCAGAGCTGGTATCACCGGTACAGAAAGACAGGTATGGCAGGGAGGAAATAATAGTAAAGGTTGTAAATGAAGGTCCTGACACTATCGACGGATTTAACATGGCCTACAGGGTAAATGAGGCCTTGCCTGTAAAGGAACATTTCGAAAACAAACTGATTCCCCTTGGTGATTCAGTTACTGTTACATTTTCTTTACCCCAGGATTTCTCCCGGTATGGCATATATAACCTTGAAGTATATGCTTATGATAATGATGATGATTACAATTTTAATGACACACTGAGAACAGAAATAGAATATACCACTATTATTGAGCCATACCTTGTATTCCCCAATCCATTCACGAATGACCTGAATATTGTCATTAATTCGGATGTGGCAGGTACTGCTCACTTTGCCATTTATAATACAATCGGCAAGAAGGTCATTGACCTTGAATATGAAATAAACAGGGGGATGAATGAAATTACCATTAATGCCTTACATCTTCCTCCTTCACTTTATTATCTCAGGATTGAATACCCGGGAATCATAAGAACGGTTAAAGTGGTAAAAACAAGAATGTGATTATGATCTTTTTGTAAGGTTATTAAAACGATAATATTATGTCAGCAGAAGTACCAACCAGAGAATCGGCACTTGAATTATTCAAGAAATACAATAAATCTGAAAGTCTCCTGAAGCATGCTCTTGCCGTTGAGGGTGTAATGAGATACATGGCCAGGAAGTCAGGAGAGGATGAGGAGAAATGGGGAATAATAGGACTTGTTCATGATCTTGACTATGAGATGTACCCCGATCAGCATTGTACAATGACAAAAAAGATACTGGAAGAAAATAACTGGCCCGATGAATATATAAGAGCAGTATTAAGCCACGGCTGGGGAATTGTAACAGATGTTGAACCCGTAACACTTATGGAAAAGACCCTCTATGCTATGGATGAGCTGACAGGTCTGGTAGTAACCAGTGCACTTGTACGTCCATCGAAGAGTGTGATGGATATGGAGGCGAAATCTGTAAAGAAGAAGTGGAATGATAAAAGATTTGCTGCAGGCGTCGACAGGACTGTCATTGATAAGGGTGCAGAGATGCTTGGCGTTACCCGTGATGAACTAATCAATGATTGTATTATGGGAATGCGTGAAGTAGCAGATGAAATTGGATTGGGTATAAATAATTAACCGCAGAGAACGCAAAGTTAATTCCGCTAAGATCGCAGAGAATTATTAAAATACTCTGCGGACTCTGTTAGCTCTTTGCGCTCTTTGCGGTTAAAAATATGTAACAGTCTCTATAGTATCCTACAGCTCCTTAACCTTTATATTCCTGAACCACACATCATTACCGTGGTCCTGCAGTCCGATATAGCCTTCCCTGGCTGTATTGACAAACCACTCCCAGTCGGCAAATTTGGAGTTGGCACACATCTTTTTCCAGTCGTCTGTCCAAAGATGGAACTCAACTACATTTTCACCGTTTTGGCTGAATACAACAGTTCCCTGGTATACAAGTATACCGATCTTGTTCCATTCACCTACAGGCTTTGTGTTCTGAGGTTTGGCAGGAATAAGGTCATACAGCGACCCTGCCATACGGTTTCCGTCAACACCGAGTCTTGCATCAGGATGGCGCTCATTATCAAGTATCTGCATCTCAGGAGACGATTTATAAATTGGTTCGCCGGGTATTTCCTGTCCCAGGATAAAAATACCGCTGTTACCTCCTTCAGAGATTTTCCACTCGAGTGAAAGTTCAAAATCCTTCAGTTTCTTATCATAGATGATATCACCTCCACCGCCGCCTGCTTCACCTGCACCTGATCCTATACAGTGGAGTGTACCGTCAACAACCTCCCATCCCTTTTCAGGGAAAGTGGCTTTATTATATCCACGCCAGCCGGTTGTTGTCTTACCATCAAAAATAGTCACCCAGCCTTCTTCCTGTGTAGAAGCTGCTGATTTTGACTTTCCTGTTGATGCACATGATGTAATTCCCATTATCAATACAAATGACAAAATAATATTAATGATTTTCATTTTCAATATACGATTATGTTAAAAATACAAAACTTCATTAAAACATTATGCGGGCATGTCAGGTAATTTCCAGCCGTCGCGATAATTATGTTTAATCATTTCGGCGGCGAAATCTTTTGCATTCATCGGGTCGGTCCATTTTTTATTAAATGTAGGATGACCGTCTTTTATTGTGAATGCATCTTCGACACATATCCTCAGTTTTTCATTGTCATTGATGTTGGTGAATTCCATTTTTTCACCGTCCCATTGCAGTTCTTTATTAAGACCCTGGAGCCTGACAGCAAGAACTCCCATCACTACCATCTCGTTGAATGGTCCTGCTTCAGCAAACAATGATTTTGTTTCAACCCTGCTCTCCGGGCTTTCCTTGCATGCGCGAACCCAGTCCATTTCATGTCCGCCCATAGTGGCTCTTGCGACTCTTCTTTCTGTCTTTGGGGCATCAGGCTTACGACCTGACAACAACCATGGATTTACACCATAGCAGCCACAAACCAGTGTATCTTTTGTTCCATAGAAAAGTACTCCGCCTCCCTGGTCGTTCATGTTCTTACCTTCAGGCCATCCGGCAGGTTTCATTGGCTGGAGTCCGCCGTCATACCAGGTTACATCCACTTCAGGTAATTTTATCTTATAATTTGCAGGTGCTTTTCTTTCAGGATAAACAAGTTTCACCATCTGTGCATTCGGAGCACAGTCAGTAAGAAGGAGTGTTGAGCTTCCCTGTACTTTTGTAGGATAAGTCAGTTTCAGACCTTTGAACACAGGATGAAGGATATGACAGGCCATATCACCGAGAGCGCCCGTTCCGAAATCCCACCATCCTCTCCAGTTCCATGGATGATAGATGGCATTGTAAGGTCTTTCCGGTGCAGGACCAATGAAAAGGTCCCAATTCAATGTTTCAGGTACCGGATCTTCTTCCTTTGGCCTGTTAAGACCCTGAGGCCATATAGGACGGTCAGTAAAGGCTTCTACCCTTTGCACCTCTCCTATCTCTCCATTCTGTATCCATTCAACAACAAAGTCTACACCTTCAGCTGAAGAACCCTGGTTACCCATCTGTGTTGCCACCTTGTATTCCTTTGCCAGTTTTGTAAGCAGCCTTGATTCATACACTGAATGAGTCAGAGGTTTTTGTACATAAACATGCTTACCCATTGTCATTGCTGTTGCGGCAACAATGGCATGAGTATGGTCAGCAGTTGCAACTATAACTGCATCAATGGAATCACCCATTTCATCATACATTTTCCGCCAGTCCCAGTAATGTTTTGCATCAGGATTGGCATCAAAAACAGGTTTTGAATAGTGCCAGTCAACATCACATAGTGCCACGATGTTTTCTGATCCCTTTACTGCCCTGAGGTTTGAATTACCCATACCCCCGATACCCACAACAGCTATATTAAGCTTGTCGCTGGGTGCCCTGTGACCCAATCCGCTGATCACCGAACCCGGAAGTATTGTCAACCCTGCAGCAACAGCACCGGTTCTTCCAATGAATGAACGTCGTGTAATGTTCTTTGAATTTTCTTTCATTTTAAAATATTTTAATATTTGGTTAAGATTTTGATAGATATGTAAAAATAATAATTTCCCTATGATTTACACAATATATTACCCGGGGACGAAAAATATCATCCCTGAATTACAGTTCCCTGATCCAGATATTCCTATAAGCAACAGGATTGCCATGATCCTGCAGTACTATTGGTCCCGGTCCGTGCTTTTTAACTGAATACTCCGGCATACCAATATATAATGTTGGTCCCCTGAGACTTACATTATTCTGTATCAGTACCCCGTTATGCATTACAGTAACTCTTGGAGGTGTGAAATATGTAGTAGTATCTTCTCCGAACCTGGGAGCTGTATAAATAACATCGTATGTCTGCCACTCCCCAGGTTTTCTGCATGCATTTACCAGTGGGGCATACTGTTTATAAAGACTTCCGGCCTGACCGTTCCTGTATGTTCTGTTATTGTAACTATCAAGCACCTGTATCTCATACAGTCCCTGGAGGTATACACCGCTGTTTCCTCTTCCCTGGCTTTCACCATTTACTTCTGCCGGGGTCCTCCATTCAACATGCAGCTGAAAATCCGTAAATTCACGCCTGGTTCTTATTACACCTGATCCCGGTACACAAACCATGGCATCATCTTCGATGATCCATAAGGTTGTATCTCCACGTGAATCAACCCATTCCTTATTTATATCTGTTCCGTCAAACAGTATTATCGCATCTGACGGAGGCAAACCATATTCTTCACCCGGCTGGATGATTCTTACTTCAGGATCCCATATTTCAGTCATGCCTGGTCGCATCTGCTCGGGATACTGTTTTCCTTGTTGGGCATGACATAAAATACCTGTCAATAAAATCAAATTAATAATCAATAATTTTCTCATAACCTTACCATTAAGATTTATCTGAACTCTTTTTTGTTATTAATGCATTACTTATAATCGGTTTTGCCCAGAAACTTATACTCAGAATATAAGCCAGTGTAATAAACAGTACTGTCATCCCTGCCTGCAAACCGAACAAATCTTTTAGTTTTCCAACCAACAATGACACAACCGCTCCGCCCGCAATACCTGTACACAATATACCGGCAAAGGATCCATGTGATTTGCTGACTGAGTTCAGTGCCAGTGAAAAAATGATTGCATACATTACCGAGAGGCAAAATCCCAGGGCCGGGAATCCGATCAGTGCCATTTGAACAGATCCGAAAAGTGTAAAGCCAAGTATTATAAGCGATGCCAGAGTAAAAATGCGTAATACCATTTTACTGTCAAGCACTTTTAAAAGTGCAAGCCCCAGAACACAACCTACTGTCATTAATCCCCAGAAAAGGCCGACAGTTTTTGCACCTTCAACTTCAGGTCTCAGCCCATGATAGGTTCTCAGGAATTCCGATATCCAGTTGGCTATACCCTGTTCAGTGCCTACATAACAGAAGATACCCAGAAAGAAAAGTATCACTGTTTTCTGCTTGAATAACTCGACATGCGTTTCCCAGGGACCGACAATCTCATCCTCCTTGCGTATTACTTTCGGGAAACGTGAAAAAACCACTATTGCCATCATAAAAAGACTTACAGCGGCAAATATCCAGTAAATAGATACCCAGTGCAGTTTGTCGGGTGTCAGGAATGACATTACCGACAGAAACATCCCTTTATCTGCCTGTTGACTGGCAAGGTTCAGGACCAGGTACGAATAGACAAAGGGACTGAGGAATGAGGCAGCACCAAAAACAAGCTGGGCAATAACGGAGTTAAAGGCAAAATGTTCTTCTCCGCCGGTGACTCTCAGCAAGGGGTAAATAGCAACCTGCATGATAGCCATACCGCTTCCTATCATGAACAGAGAACATAAAAAGACCGGGAATACCGGTACAAGAGAAAATAATAATGCTCCTGATAACGAAAGTATCCATGCAAAAACAAGACACTTCTTTTCACCGAATTTCTGGATGATCATCCCTGAAGGAATTGACATTATAGCATATGCTATAAAAAATGAAAATGGCAGCATGCCTGTCAATGTCCCGCTTAATGTAAAGCTGTCACTTACATTGGGATTTATTGATCCAAGAATATTCGTCAAAAATGAAATAGCAAAGAAAATCAGAAAAATAAGGGTTACGAGGTAGTAATTTCGCTTCATACTTATAGCTTAATTTATTAAAGACGATTATTTGCAGCTAAAAATAGTATTATTTTATTTATACGTCAAAGATTGAATATATAAGTATCGATTGTGCAAATTTTGGATTTCTCTTAAAAACGAATAAATTGCCTTAAAAAGAATAATGGGAGAAAGACTATTTTTCCTTGATAACAGGGATGGTTCCCATATCACAAGAGTATTCCAGCTGGTACTGGGTGTTCTTTGTATCGGTATAGCAATATACTGGATGATATTCAATATTAAATCATTAAACACCGACAATAACCTGTGGATCACCATTGCTTTCCTGATACTGTTTGGTATATATCAAATCCTTGCCGGAGCAGGTAAAACAAAGAAATATATTGAAACAGGACCTGAACAGATACGCCTGAAACAAAATTCAGTGCTTCCGGCAGTAACATTAAAACCTGGTGACATACAAAAGATTGAAGTATATCCGATCAGTATTACATTTTTATTGAAACGTGGAGGGAACATAAAGCTGAGGTTTGGTGTGACATATACTGATATTATTCAACCCGTTAAAGAAGAAATAGTCAAATTTGCAGGGCTTCACAATATCCTTATTGAAGAATTTTCCGAATAGTTGCAGAACAGCACTTAGTTACCACTATTCCATTGATTATCTGCAAAATCCATAAACCAGTTCCAGTCTTTCAGAAGCATATTATGGGCTCCTTCGCGTATATGAAATCCGGTTTTTCCGCTTATGACCTGGGTATCTATGGGAGGCATTGAATCAGGTATGTCAGAACCTGTCCCAAGCAGTTTAAATACAGGCATTGCATGGTAGAGTGCAAGATATGAACCTCTGGGGTCACCCCAAAGATCATCACCGGCACAAGCGACATACAATGATCTGGGGGCTGTCAGGGCGAGCAGCATATGCATATCAACAGGCATGTCATCCTCATTATCTGCATACTTGCTGTAATTTGAACAGAACCAGTGGGGGTATACACTGGTAATCCTGGCAATAGTCTCGCCGTATCTTCTGCGTGCCAGGGCAGCCCCGCCACAACCTGACTCATTGCTTATTACGATTGAAAAACGTTCATCCTCTGCACCTGCCCACAAGGCTGTTTTACCTCCCCTTGAATGACCTACAACAGCAACTTTATTATTGTCAATATCATTATCAGTCTCAAAATAATCCATACACCTGCTTGCTCCCCATGCCCAGGCAGCAAGAGTACCCCATGAATCTTCCTCTCTTACACCCTGGTCGAGAATACCATGGATACCGTTTTTAAAATTATCAAAATTATCAGGGTCAACATCTGCATTATAGAATGCAGCAATGGCATAACCGCGTGAAATAACTTCCTCAGCAGGCCAGAACTCACTCTTTTTCTGTCTTGTAGGATCTATATTCTCCGGATCCCTGTTATTGATAAGCAGAAATACCGGTACAGGCTTTTCATTCTTGTTTGGAACAAAAAGTGACAGATGTATAATAATTGAATCTTCACCCCTATTAATGATTATATCAACCTGTTTTAAGGTGGCC
>Ga0272441_10004676_pt1 | contig 24485 bp, 42 predicted proteins | sample SSMProp6N_FD_193582 | JGI IMG/M metagenome (GOLD analysis project Ga0272441, IMG submission 193582) | Marine sediment archaeal communities from Little Sippewissett salt marsh, Falmouth, MA, United States - SSM-Prop-6N | ecosystem: Environmental > Aquatic > Marine > Wetlands > Sediment ...
TTAATAACCTTGTTTGTCTTACCTATAATGGCTTTAATAGAGTTGCTTGTGTTTTTAGTTGTTGTTGATGGTATTGGCTGTATCTGCATGGTTGTAGCTTGCTTATTAATTATATTTAGCTTTACTATAGTTCTTTACCCTATCTTCTGGTTAATATCGCCTTGTTTAGCAGATTGGTATTTAGAGAAATGGAAGGAATGTTTTGATAACCCAAACACTAAACAACTAGTCTTAGTAGCATTAGGATCAGCTCTTGTTATCCTCTTGGCAGTAAGATTTTACGGGGGGTTGTTCTATTGACTGATGGCACTAATGAGTTTGAATGTAAAATTTCCTCTTATCCTCTGGGAGAGAAAGACAAGGAGAAATTACGTGAAGAACTACGAGAAAGATTAGAACGATTGCGAGGAAGCGAGGACTACGGGACTAAAGCAGGAATCATACATAAACTAAAAAAACTGGGGGGTTCTAAATGAAAGAGACAACTAAACGCATTTTGTTAACTAACCCTGACATGAGCAACACCGAGCTTTATCTAAGATTGAATATTAATCACCCAAAGATTACCCCTGAGCTAAAATATCATCTTACAGTTTTGTTGGATCATGTAGAAGAACTAATCCCAGTTGGTAGTACTCGTATAGGTCGCAAACTTAGAGAATTGGCTAAAGATGGCAAAGAAGACTTTGGTCTTATCCCTTCTGAGAAAAGACAAGAAATGATAGAAGAAGCACAATTAGGTATATTGGAGGAATTAGGCTATGTCTGAAGAACTTATCAAATTATGTAAGCAAGATATAGAAATTTGTCGAGCAGTTGGTAATAAACTAAGAGAAAAACGAATGAAAGAAATTATTAGAAGATTGAAAGCATTAGATAAAGTAATTTCAAAATTATATGATGTGAAACATACAGATATGTGTTTGTTTGGAACAAGAGTAAAAGAGGTTTTACGAAAAGAGAATTTGCTAGAATATTACGAGGCGAAGGAGGAGGAAGGATGTTAGAAGAAGAACTCCTTTCTTTCTTGAATGAGAAGTATGAAGGTATGACTCATAACCAGATCATTGTCAATGTTCGAGAGGAATTAACCAGTTTAGGTCAAAATATGCAACTTTATCCTAATTTTAACAAGTTAGCTAGGAAAACTAAAGATAGGTCTGAACTGCTTCTACTTGCCGATAAAACTATCCAGAAAGCCAGAAAAACCAATAAAAAAGTTCCACTGGAAGAAAAACAGACCTCTATTTCCACTGCAACTGTAGGAGATACTACTACTACTACTACTACTCCTACTACTACTAGTACTATTAAAGAGGAGGTTTATATAAAGGAGGACTTTACGTTAATTGAACTAATTTCGCTGTCTTTTCATGAATTGTTTTTTGAAGAAACAGCAAAAATACAAATGTTTGTAAAATTCTCAAAATACTACAAAGTATTAGAGGTTTTAGACACTAATAAAGTATTTACAATCACTAAAGCAACTACTTTGTGTAGAGAAGAAAATATAGACATTTCTCTCCCGACTATGAGTAACCTTCTTGATGATCTGTATATGTATGGTTTTATTAATAGAAAAAAGTTCACAACTGGTAAGCTGTTACCAGCTTTTGTCTATAACACTTTTAACTGTCCAGAGGAACTATACGAAAGATATGTAGACAAGTTTATAGCAGAGATTCCCACAGTCTATAAACCACAATATAACGTAAAGGATACTTTAACGTTAAGAAACTCTTTAGTGACTAATTCGGCTTCTAAAGGCAACAGAAGTAAAAAGAATGATTCTGAACACGATGAAATATATTTACAGTTGATAGAAAAAGATTATAGAAACAAGATATTAGAAAGGAACTTGAAAAACAAACCAGCATATGAAGGATACTACAAGAAACTACTAAGAGAAGGGAAACTACCTGAAGAACTGATATTAGAAGAATATAGGGAGGAAGAAGAATGATAACCACTAAAGATATTATTGGTTTCAGAGTAACTCCTAAACTCAAAGAGATGATTCAAGAGCTAGAAGAATCTGGTTTATATCTCGATAGATCAGAACTACTCAGAGATGCAGTAAGGCTTTTGTATGAACAGAAGCTATTAAAGGGAGGTTCTAAGAATGTATAAAGACCTAATTTTTAACTCCCGTTTAACACTGTTAAAACACCGCTTATTACAACGAACTCTTTCTAAGAAGAACACTTCTAAGAAGGGTAGTAGTAAGGCAAGTGAAAAGAACGGTCTTAGAGTGTCTAACATTAGTTTTGATTTTAATCAACGAAGACAACACCTTATTGACATTCGAATTGAACAAAGGATTCTTTGTCCAATAGAAGTAAACGATTTATATGTTCAACACGTGTTTAACAACCGTTGTTTCCATTGGACAACAGCACTTCTAATAAGGAGGGTATTCTTATGAGTGACACTCAAACTACCTTAGAGAATAAGAAACTCAAGGTCTGGGCTGGTATTGGTTCTTCTGGAATATATACTGATCTTTGGGCTTTGAAAAGGGCTTACAATAAATATCATGGAAGTTATCCTGAGAATTTTATTCAAAGAATAAGAGAGTATTTCATAGGAGAAGGGCAGATCCTCCATGTATGTGGGGGAGTATATCCTCAGAATCCTCCGAGAGATGTTACTTTAGATATTAACCCAGAGCTGAAACCAACTTATGTAGAAGACGTTCTTAATATGCCTTTTGAGAATGGAACTTTTGAAAACATAGTCTTTGATCCAGACTATGACATCTTAGAAGCTAAGGTTCATGGCTACCCTTACATCCCTCCACAAAAAGCTTTAGCCGAATGTGTAAGAGTATGTAAGGTAGGAGGCATAATAGATATGCTTCATTGGTTGGTAATGATTCGACCAAAGAATTGCAAAAGAGTAGCTGTTATCGGGATTACTACAGGGGCTAACCAACGAATTCGCTGTTGTACTGTTTTTAGGAAGGTGAAAGAATTATGAAAGAAACTCCAAGACAAAGAAAGAATAAGATTATTGATGAAATTATTTCTTTAGTCGTAAAAAATCATGATGAATTTAAAAATCTGGGAACCTATTTTCTTAATTTGAATTATAAAGGAATTAAAAATATTCAGTATGCTTATGGTTCTTATGACATGAATTTAGGTAGAAGTTTTTGGTTTTATCAAATTGCTGAAGATGGAAAGAAAAGAAATATTACTACTGGTTGGAAAGAATCAGAATTAAGATCTCTTGTAGAAACAATAAGGGAGGTTGTCTTATGAAAAGGATGTTAAGTTTTAGTGGAGGCAAGAACTCTACTGTAATGCTTGATATACTTCTTAATGAAGGCGTAGAGTTAGATTATATTGTCTTTGCTGATACTCAAGTAGAATATCCAGAAATGTATAACTATCTTAACTTCATAGAACAGCATTACGATATAGAGATTATCCGTACTACTCCTAACATAGACTTCTTTAGCTGGTTCTTTAAACCAATCTCAAGAGGAAAATTCAAAGGGCGTATGCATGGTTTTCCTTACGTTTTAACTCCTTGTTGGTATCAAAGAGAAGCTAAACATACACCCCTTAGACCTTATAATCTTAAGTCAGATATAATCTATATCGGTTATGCTTCTGATGAAACAAACAGGAATATTACTGATCCTTACATCAAAGATAAATGTCGTTATCCTTTGAAAGAAAGAGGGATAAAAGATAAAGAGTGTTTAGATTATCTCAAAAGAAGGAATATACTAAATCCTCTTTATGAGAGGTTCAATAGGTTAGGGTGTTGGCTTTGTCCTAAACAAAGTAAGAGTGATTTACGTTGTCTAAAATCTTGTTATCCTAATCATTGGTCTATTCTGGAAAGACTAGAAAAACTTTCCCCACATGGTTTTAAACATAACTTGAAACTCTCAGAAATTGTTGCTCTTCCTGAGTATCACCCAGAACAAAAAACCCTCTGTGGTTACATGGAGGCAGGACAATGATCTGTGAGGAATGCGGAGGAGAAGTAACCCTCAGTCAAGATGAAGCTTTTCTGGTTTGTAGAGAGTGCGGATTAGTTCAAGATAGAAACATTATCAACAAGAAGAAGGTAGCTAGACGAGAAAGAGAGTATAGTATTAATTTCGTTAATAACGGTCAAAAGACTACTTTTAACCCTCGCAACCTTAAGAGAGATCAAGCTTTGAAATATCATCGGTTAAAGAAGTATGATTATATCCACAGACCAGAGAATTTTAACTTTGACAGATTACGCAAAACCTTCTTAGATATTTGTAGAATAATCAATCTCCCTAAATTAGTTCTTGACCGAGCTTGTTATCTATTCAACGAGAATATAGAATTTCATCGTAAAGAGTTACTCTTTCATTCAGGAGTAATTCTTTATATGAGCATCTACCAAGCAGTAAGAGAAAGAGATTTTCTCATCAGTGATAGAGAGATTCTAGCGGTCTTTAAGAATTTGGGGATAAGAATCAATCTCACTTTAGCTAATAAGTTGCTAGCTGAACGGGAAGTTAAGAAACGCTTTACCACTAAAAGATATTTTGAGACTTACGAGCAAAAACTACTAGCTAACAACCCCGAGTTACATCTAGCTAACAGAGAGATAGTTCAAATCTGGGTTTTGGTAACAAGGAAACTTCAAGGGCATAAACCAGAGAGCTTAGCTTTAGGGATACTTTACCTTTGCTACAAACAGCAGAAGGTTACACTTAGAGAGTTAGCTTTAATGTTCGATACTTACACGTCTAATATCTCACGAACAGCGAACACAATAAGGAGGGTGAAAGCATGACTTTAGCTACTACTGATATTCTTGTCCCTTTCGGTGACTTGCATTTAGGTTACAAAACTGTTAATCTTGAAGTTATCAAGAGAGTAATCGCTTACATAGAAGAACATGATTGTCTCTGGTTTGGTATGGGAGATATAATCGATAACACTTCTCCCAGAAACAAGTTTTACGATCAGACCACCGTTACTATGACAGCTCAAGAGCAAGTGTTCAAATTCGTTGATTTAGTTGAACCTATCAAAGATAAATGTATAGGGCTTTTAACTGGTAATCATGAGATCAGAAGTAAGAAAGACGGTGTAGACGCCATAGCACAGATAGAGAGAATGATTAACCTTCCTAAGAAATACCGTAATCTCGGCACTCAAACCTATTTTAGCATCAAAAACACTGAAGGTAAAAAGATTAACTTCTTTGCTACGCATGGACATGGGACTTGCACTGTAGCCACTACGTTGATTAGAAAACTTCTCAAGATGCACGAACTAGCAGAAGCAGATGTCTACCTTATGGGACATCATCACAGTCTATATTATACCAATCGATTATATGTAACTGGTAAAAGATCCTTTACAGAACGCTGGTATGTCTCCACTGGGGCTTATTTAGGCTATTGGGGGGGCTATCCTGAGCAAAACGGTTATTTTCCTTTGGGGACAGGCTGTAATGTCGTTTATCTCAATCCTATAGAAGTAAGGAGGGTGAGTTAATGTGGCGTTGTAAATGTTGTAGATATTACTTTGAAGAACACGATGAAAAGGGTAAGTGTCCCTGTTGTCATGGTGTCCATCCTAAGTTCAAGTGGTCTTGTGATGATACCGAATGGATCGAAGAAGATGATTGGACACAAGAAGATATGATATGGTAAAATCTTCTATAATTTTTACCATTTTTCTACTTTTTTCTAACCTTTAAATAATATCGTGAGTTATTGTTCTTAGGTCGAATGGTGGCACATTGGTCTAACATTTTGGGGGAATCTTCGGTTCCCCCTTTTCCTTTTCTTTTTTATCACTTTATAAGTTTTTTTTGAAACAATTCTTCTAGCATAGAGTTGTGTTAGCACACTCTATAGTAAAATTTGGAAAGATATAAAAATGAACAAAAAATTACGAATAGGTTTGACAATCATGCTTTTGTCAGTGTTTTTATTGGGATTCATTCCCCAGACACAAGCGAAAATGGTTGTCACTGATATACCTTTAGAAGATTATATCTCTCTTGGCACTTATTATTACACCGCTGTTAACGAAAATGTCGATAAAGACGACTACATGCTCATTAATTATGAGGATGGCACACAGTGGTTTAGTTCTATGGGAGAAACGATATTCTCAAAGGATGGAGAAACTAGCGCTGGAACAGGCACAAGCTATGTTGATCTAAGCGCTAGTTGTTTGATGGGAGATTACGCCAGTTATCCTTACAGTTGGGCAGATTTTGCGTACCTAAAAAGTTCCTTTAGCTCAAGTGTGACAAAGGTTTCTGGTGATTCTGCTTGGACCGTAGGAACAAACTGCACCGCACCTTCTCTAAGTGCTGGACCTACTACAGCTTACATCAAAATGCAGATGGCTGGTACAGCTAACGCTTTGACTGGAAACAATGAAGAAATTAATTTCATTAGTGAAGTTTGGCACGACATAGATGGTGATGGAGTGGACGATTCCGCTAGTGTGGCTGAAGAAGACTATATCCCATTACAATCTACAACTTACCTTTACGGTACAGCGATGGTAGACGCAAGTGATACAGATAAAGATGCACATGGGTATATTATTGTTGCTTTTTACGTTGATTCATCTACTAATTATCTATTAAGGATCAACTTCGAAGGTGGAGAAACCGCTTCAGATAGCACTTATGTTGCTGATTGGGTTACTGACTCAGATGGGACAGAAGCTGGAACAGGAACTGGTGCAACAAAGTTAGACTTCTTTGAATGTGAAGGACAGGCAGTAACTTTTCTCATTGATATAGCTGATATGATTAGCGATGATGCTACAGACAGTCCAGTTATCTCGGGTATTGATTGGTGGAAAATGGGTATATATGCAGAAGATGCGTACGGAGATGATACCTCTGATACAATCGATTTCTACGTCTATAATCTAGCTGTTGTAGATGAGATCCCAGCTTTGACCGATAACGATGCTTCAAGCACTTGGGATATTAATCAAGGAGATAATATAGCTATTTATGGAGAAGACGATTATTTCTTAACTCACGACTGCTTACAACCAGTTGTTAGTGCAGATACAGCTAATACCTTCAACAACAAGGTCTACTTCGATGCAGATTTCAAGAACGGAGATATGCTTTGTAATCAATGGCGACATATCAAGGTTATGGGAGAAGCTAAGAAACTCATGAACATGGAAGAATCATATGTTAGAACAGGGGTAGGTACAGCACCTAACCGTAGAGATTGTTATTACACTTTCGACTTTAACCAGATGAGAATCCATGAAAGCAGAGAAGAAGAACTATCTACAACCTACCAACCTTCTTACAGTTCTCAAATCTTTAAGATTAGAACTGATAATGACGATTTTTACAGTCCAGAAAACGAATACGACCAAGATCTTGTAGAGCAAATCAACGGTGAATGGGCTATAACTGTAAAAGGTATCAACAAATATGAAACCTTCCAACAGAATCTAGCTAATCAAGCGGATAACACTTGGGTGTCAATCTATACCTTTGGATCAACAGATAGTGAGGGTACTTTCGTCTTGAAGTATTCTTATCAAACCCAAGATTCTGGAACAGCTGAAGGTGGACAGATAGTCTTACCCATAGGTGCAGGAATCTCTATAGGAACAACTGCTTTAGTAGGGTTCTTGACCGTTATCAGTATAGCTCTAATTTATATTAAGAAGAAGAGGAAATAATTCCTCTCTCTATTATTTTTTGGAGATGATAACGAATGGGATTACTAATTGGATTAATGGTTTCGGTTGTAGTATTCGTGGCTCTAATTGTAAGTATAATGAAAATTAGTCAAAAGAAGAAAAAACCTAAAACCAAGAAAACAAAACCAAAGAAAGAGAATTTCTTAACTAAGCGGAAAACCAAAGTAGGTGCAGGGCTTACGGGCTTTTTAGCTGTCAGCGGTTTATCTGGTTTCTTCTTATACAACAAGTATGGGTTGATGATTCTAGCTGTCTTTGCTGTAGTAGTAGCGATAGTGTTGATTTTTATTATAACACGCTTAGCTGGGGTTGGTTCTAAAGCTGGGAAAGGTTTATGGGACTGGTTAAAATTCCTCTTTGCAAAAGACAAGGGAATCTATGAAGGAGATTCTTTTATCACAGTTGATAGTGAGGGAAGAAGAACTAGACATTTTGTTAATGATTTAGGCGAGGAAATACTTACAGATCCTTACTTAGACACAGAGGATACAATACAAGCTAGCAGAGAATCAGCTAACAGAAGAAGAGATCCTATCAAAACCAGTCTTCAACATCCAACATTAGATTTTGGAGACAGATATGAGGAGGATTTCTAAGATGGGCAAACAGAAAAACTTCTTCAAAAAGATTTTCAAGAAACAAGCCTTTAGTATCAATTTGAAGATTAGTTTAACCTTTGTTTTCTTTGTTCTCTTAGGTACTCTGACTTTCTTCTTGATAAGATTTTCAACAGTAGGAGGGTTCTAAAAATGGCTTTCCCAACCTTACCTATTTGGGCTTGGATTCCTATAGGGTTGCTTGGTTTAACTGTGACTGCTTTTATAGCTGTTAAAACTAAAAGATACAACAAGTATCAAAAGATTAAAGCAGACCGTTGGGCTCGAAGTTCGGCTAATCATCAAAAGAATCTTAGATCTAACGAATACAACAAAGAAATCAATAAAAAACAAGCTTTGTGGGGGATAGATAAAAAATCTGATCCAGACAGATGGCGGAAAATCTTTTGGAGGCGTAAATAATGGGCTTTCTCACGCCTGTTATTTTGGCTGTTGTAACAGTCATAGTTTTACTAATTATACTTTTCCCCAGAATGACTAAGAAGAAACTTAACAAGATTCCGAGTAAAATCAACGACCAGTTGAACAAAGAACTATCAAAAATATTTGGAGGAAAAAAATAAATGACAAAATTATTCACAAACCCATTCAAGAAAAAGAAGAAAAGGAAAAAGAAAGAGAAAGAGTTGCTTATCTCTTCTTCTTTAGCTGAACCAGTCGAGGAGGTAGGAGGTAAACTCTACACTTCTTGGGGTATAATCTCTATAGCTATCTTGGTTCTTTCCACTATCGGCAGTCTTTTGCTTTATATGGGGGTACAATCAGGAAACCGTTTGATTGTATATGGGGAGATAGTGACTATAACGATTGGATCAATAATTATTATCGGCTATCTAATTTACAAAAAACGCAAAGAGAGAGAACATCACAGGGGGTATTACGCCAGATGAATATACCTATCTCTAATACTATTATCGCTTCTATCATCTTTAGCGTGGCTATGTGTTTTGGCATAGCTGTTTTAGCAGGATTAGGAAGAAGAGCTAAGAAAGCTTTGGTAGGGATGCTTAAACTGTATGATGATAAGAACTTGATCTTCTTCTCAGTGTTCTGGTTCTTAATTTTCATAGCTACGTATACCTTAGTCCCTTATTCCCCACTGTTAATATTAGCTAGCTTGCCTTTTAGTATCTGGTTAGTTAAGAAGTTTTTCAGAGTATTCAAAAAAAGGAGAAATAAACATGCACTTGAAAGCAAATAAGAAAAGAATTATAGGGTTTCTTTTTCTTGTTATTTTTTTATTATCTATGTCTCCAACAGTGTTTGGAGCTAGAACAACCAATGTAAGTAACCCTACAAGAACACCTTCATTAGAAGGAGATACGGATGTAGACTATTTGATGGACTTTACCTGTGATTATGGTTTGAAAACTTTCCCCCCTCGTAGTGTGGATAAATTTCGATTATATATCGAGAAAAATGACGCTACCCCTGATGATTATTATAATATGCAAGTTAAAGATAGCAATACTTACGAATATACAGATTTAACTTGTCTTGCTCTGGGTTGCTCTGGCGGAGAAACAGTTTATTTCTACTTCTATATACTTGATACGGAAAGCGAAAGCGATACAACTGCTACTTATTCTTTTAGTGTTAATGTTCCTACAGATGAAGAAGATCCAGTAATTAGTGATGAAGCATATTCACCAAATCCCTTTATTTATGATGATGATGGAAGTTTAACCTTATCCGCAACCATTACAGATAATGTTGACGTTACAAGTGCTGATTGTGCATGGAAAGTCAATTCTGGTAGTTGGTCTGAGTGGGCAAGTATGAATGAAGGAGAATCTAATGTTTGGAGTAAAAGTTCTATTACTACCAGTTGCTCTTATTCAGATACAATCTATTATAAATTCCGAGCTTATGATGAGGCTACTAATGATGCTATTACAGATGGGACAGATAGTTTTACAGTTGGAGACGACATAGTTCCTACTCTCAGTAATCAAGTTCATAATCCTGATCCATGTTGGATTAATGATAATGTTAGTGTCTCTATAAATGCTAGTGATGTTTCTGGTATAGATTATGTTCAAGGTAAATATAGGGTTAATGATGGTTCTTGGTCTGATTGGCAAACAACTTCTAACACCGAAGGGGATGTTTACACTTATTATATAGGTTATCTGAACGATAATGATAAGATAGACTATTTCTTCTACGCTTACGATTTAGAAAGTAACGGTGTTCAAAGTGACACTTTAACGTTCTATTGTAAAGATGAAGACGATCCTATATTGAGTAATCCTGACCGCAACATTGTCAATCCAGATGAAAATGATAATATGATCCTACAAGTAGACGCAGAAGATTCTATTTCGGGTATCAACTGGGTTAAATGCCATTGGAGAGTAGATGAAGGTTCATGGAATGAAGAAGAAATGTCTTTAGATACTGGTTCAACTTACAAATACACTATAGGGTATTTCAATATAGGAGAAGAGATAGATTACTACTTTACTGCTGAAGATAATTCAGACGAAACAGCTACTTTAGACAATTATGGAAATTACTATGAATTTACTGTCACAGATCAGACTAATCCTACTTTAAGTTCTCCTGAACACGACCCTACAACACCAGATGAAGAAGATAGTATAACATTATATGTTAATGCTACTGATAATGGTGATTTAGATAAAGTCATGTGTTATTGGAGAGTAGATGAAGGTTCATGGAATGAAGAAGAAATGTCTCTGGTTGAAGGGGAATTATACAGTTACTCTTTAGGCACTTTTGCTATAGGAGAGGTAATTGACTATTATTTCACAGCAAACGACACAGCAAATAACGTAGACACTTTAGACAATTCTGGAAATTACTATGAATTTACTGTCACAGATCAGACTAACCCCACAGTTTATTGGGGGAGTATTGATTATCAAGATGATTCAGAAGACAGCACCTATGGGCATTGGTATAATGTTACAGATAATGGAGAAATTGCTTGGCAAGGAATGAGATATAAGATAAACTCTGATGGAGAATGGGTTTATGTTGAATTCACCTATGTAGGTTGGGAGGAAGTCACTGGTATGGGCTGGTTTCATCATTGGGTTGCAGATTTAGGAAGCCATGAAGCTCAGCACATTTACTGCCAGATTTATGTCAATGATACCTATGGAAACACTCTGGAAGGCAATTTGTTTGATTATCAAATACCAGATTGGCATGACCCAGAAATAACTTTTAGTTCTGCTACAGATCCCAATACTGTAACTAATGGGACAACAATAAATGTTAATTTTACAGTTACAGATAATATTGGCTTGGATACTGTGATTCTTTATTGGTGTTATTCTGTAGATACCCAAGATAATGGAGTAATAATTTTTAGTGATTATGAACTCGGTTTCGAAAGCGAATTAATGAACAACGTTGAAGGAAACCTCTGGACTGCCAGTTTTAGTATTACTAATTTAACTGATGCCAGTAACAATTTAACATATTATAAATACAGTTGTTGGGCTAATGATACTTTTGGTAACTATAAAAGTTCTGTATTTAAAACAGAGCAAGTCAATGATTTTATAGACCCAACTGTATCAGATGTAAGTCATTCACCTACAGATGTAAGCATTAACTCTGAAATAACTATTTCAGCTAGTTCATCTGATAACCATGTTGTAGAATATGTTACAGTGTATTATAATGATGGTTCTGGTTATACAAGCATGAATCTTACGGATGGATCAGTTAATATAGGTAAGTTTGGCTGTGTTAAAACAGTCTATTACTATATTTATGTAGAAGATAGAAGCGGTAATTCTGTTAATTCATCAACATATGACTTCTACATTCCAGATGAAATTAAACCAAATATAGATGTTGTTTCAATATCTTATTCTCAAGAGGTTATAAAAGTTAATGAGGGGAGTATAACAGTTAAGTTTAATATTTCTGATAATCACGCTGTTTATAGTGCTAAACTCTATTACAAGTTTGAAGCGGATAACATTTATATTGAGCTCACTTGGTCTGAGATAGAGGGGCTCTATCAACATACTTTTGACACTTTTAGTCAAGAGGGGAAATATTACTTCTATTGCACAGCTTTAGACTATTCTGGTAATCGCAATCAATCTGAGGCTTACAGTTTTGATATAGAAAAAGCCTCTCCTGAAGTTGAAGACAAACCAGATCCCGAAATAGAAGAACCGATAATAGATTTTGAGAACAAACCCGTTCAAAGCACAGGAGTGGTGATGTTACCTACTACTGCTTTACTGATAATAGGTGTAACGTTGATTATGAAAAACATTGAGAAGAAAGAAAAGAAAAGGAAGGAGATAGAGTGAGATGAACTATAAGAAAGAATTAAGACTTTTCTTGGTCTTAAGTTATGTTTTTATGTTAATCTTTGCTACTTCTCAAACTGTTAATAGTGATATAAGTTTTGTAGGTAAATTAGCTGAAGATGGGACAAGACTTTACTTCACTTACTGGAATCCTTTTGCTCAAGTGGTTAGTCCTTCTGGGCAGATACTCTACAATGGTTCAGAGATGATTATCTACGAAGGTTCGACAGTTACTTATCAGGAAGTTTACGTTTATTTTGCTTTCAGTAATTCTACAACTAAAGAATGTCTTTACAATATGACTTTCTATTACACGTTCTATAATGAGACAGCGGAACGGATCATGACGGAAAATGAACCTTATGAGAATCTTCGCAGAGTGGTTATTTCTCAAGGGGCAGATTATGTTAAAGATACTATCAACTTACCAGTTCATGAACAGTTGGTCTATATAGAGGTCAACTATCTTAATATTCGTTTTGGCTTCTTTCATAAAACTTTCGAAGGAGTTATTCCTCAAGAATATACAGAATACGATATGCGATGGCAAGCTCTAAAAAACACTTTATGGGTTTTCCTTACGGTAGTCTTAGCTGGAGGGTTAACGGCTTTTGCTCTGGTACAGAAAGCAGGTAATTTTGACTTAGGTTGGCATTGGGCTTTTATGATTCCATTAATAATCTTTCAAGGGTTCTTATTCTACGCTACTTATCTCTTTTATGTCAGTCTTAAAGAATTAGTTTACCTCTTTCCTTACTGGGCAGTGCTCTTTACCGCTTTCGCTATGACTGTAGTTATCTTGGTTAATCTCTTTAACACTATTCGAGGGCGTTCGTATATTCGTTGTGATAAATACGATACTAAAGGCATGACTGTAGAAACACATATGATCCCAGTAGACAGAAATGAAACTAAATATATGGAAGAGGGGTTCAAAGCTTCTTGTATAAGACTGTTCTCTCTCAAAAATCGCAAATATGAGAATAGCTTACAATTCGGTACTTTCAGTAACGTAGAGATAGACCATTATGTTGAAGTTAGTGATAATCAAGATAAAATTAACAAAAAAGTAGAAAAATTGAAGGGAGAAGGGTGGATCTATAAAGGTGCAATCGCTTCAGACCAAGAAGGTAAGAAAGAGTTACACTTTATCAAGAACCAACAAGTGTTTGAACCTTCTGATGTTACTCCACGCTGGTTCTGGACACCTAAAGGAAGAGGGTATTTCACTAAAAGTTTTATGGTTAAACATCTTGAACCAACACGAGCTACAATTAATATTCGTAGTTTATGGTGGCTTCCAAGTGGATCTTTATGTGTCTTTAATTTGCTCTTTGGGTTCTTATATCAAGACGAGAACAGAACTTTAGACAGTGCTTTAAAAATTAGTTTATGGGTAGTTTTTGGTATTCTATTCTTGTTTACTGTAGGGGTTCATAGTGTAGCAGGAGGGTATCAGATAGAAGTAGATGATTCTCATGTGGCTATGTCTATTGTTTCAGCTTGTAGTCATCTTAATCAAGCTAAGGTGGATGGGGAAACTATAGCCGAACTGAAGGCGAATATAGAGAAGTTAAGAACAACGAGGTATATAGACGCTTTAGCAGAAGGAGAAAGACAGAGTAGTTCGATGATTAAAGCTGTTATGCATTATGTTGAGAATGAGATTATTCCTGAGCTGGAGGAGGAAAAAACATGAGTAAAAGAACCTATGATGCAGAAACCATCAAAATTTTTGAAAAGTGGGGAAAAGAGAATCCCCACTTAGCTCATTTAGGTGCAACTAAAGGAAGATTGATTCATACTAACATTCAAACTCTAATCAAACAAGCCAGAGCTAAACAAGCTAAAGAGAAGAGATTAACACATCTTGAAGAACTCAAGGCTTTAGAAGAAGAATTACAAGAACTATTGGTTTACGCTAATCCTAAAGAACAACTTAAACTTTGTAAAGAAGATATAGATGTATTAAGGAAAAGGTATTATCGAGCCAATAAAGAATCTTTAGAAACAGGAAAAGAAGCTTTTAAGAACTTCTATAAAACAGCTTATAGAGCTCATCTTTCAAGAATGGTGCGTGTGGTCGCTAAAGCTTATATTAAACTCTTACCCATGCTAAAGAAAGCCTTCGAAAAGGAAACAGAAAGCGAGGTCATGTGGAAGTTCATTAAACGACAAGCGATGCACAGATCACACGATGAACAAATTATGCGTTTCACTAAAGAAACGGGAGAAGATGTAGCAATCAAGTTAGGAATTATTGCTGGGGCTAAGAAGGGGAGGGAAGAAGAATGATAACTAGTACTTGGCAAGGACTCTTAATAGCTCTGGGTTTGGTAGCTATTATTATCTTCTTCAAAGGATGCTATGAGGGAGGGAAGGAAGAAGATGAGGGAGGGAAGGAAGAAGATGAGTAAAATTTACAGTTTAAAGCTTACAGAAGAGCAAGTATTAAGTTTATTTGCTCTTAAACGCTTCTTTCAAGATCAGTTGGGGGTTCACTATGATTCAGGTTGGCATAATCTTCAATGTTCTCAGTTTATAGACGACATAATAATATGTAGTCGAAGTTATTGGAAGGGTTATAATATCGAAGAATATCTAGCTCGAATTAAATCATATCTTCCTAAAGACTTCAGAGGGAAGGAGGTTAAGATTAATGAGTGAAACCTTTCTCAATTTAGGAGAAGAGATAGAGACGAAAGAAGAGTTAGATCTTGATGTCGGATTCTTCAAAAATGTAAAGATTGCACAAGAAGAACGTAGAGAGTGGAGAGGAAACGTTAAAGAAGACTTTCTTAATCGTCTTCATTTTCCTATTTTCGAAGATAATATAGAGTATATCGGGACTTTATTTGATGGAGGAAAAGGGCGGGGAAAAAGTAAGAAGATGGAGAGAACAGCCGAAGAACTGGTTATTAGATTCTTAGAAGAACAAACAACTTATAATATTATTCCTGTTAGAAGCGTTTCTATTGCTCATCACTATTTCCAACCTACAGACTATCAAATAGTTATGATAGATGATCCTACTTATTACGATAAGAAACTAACTCAGGAAGCAGTAGCAGACTTTAACAGAATGAGACACATTTTCAAGAAGCTAAGAACCTCTGGAACATTAATCACCATGTGGACTTGTCAAGATTCTTATCAGTTGGGCAAGGTTCTAAGAAAAGATTTGTCGAATAATGTTTATGTAGATTGGCCTAGTGATAATTATAGTCAAGACTATATTAGACGCAGAACACACCCCAGAGCCGAGACTTTACTTAAAGACTGGACAAAATTAATACGAGACGATCACCGAATAGAGTTTAAGGGAAAATGTATAATCAGTAACGAATCATGGTGCGGTTATGCTAACTTCAAACTTCCAGAAACAGAGTTTTTCATAAACTTAGAGTATATAGATATACAACCCGAAGAGACTGTAAAAGTCAAAACAGCTCTAAGACATAGTAGCGGAGAGTATGATTTTACCCCAGTAGAAGAGTTTCACGATTTAGAAAGTATTTTAGATTCTTTAGCGAATTGGGATTATGTCAAAAAGAGTAGGAAGATCAAGACTGCCAAACTAAAAACTAAACACATTGAAGCTTATATTCTGAAACTTCAAGGGTGGACTATTAACAATATTGCTTCAGAGTATGGGGTAAGCGATACAGCTTTAACAAATAGTTATGCTTATGGAGGATGGTTTTCTATAGTGCAAACCGAACTGATAGGACATTTATTAGAATGGGCTTTAGTTCAAGAAGGGAGATATTATGAGGGGTATAAGATGATAGCAGGAAACGGGAGAGTAGATCTACTTTCTCAAGATAAAAGCAAGGCGATAGAAGTTAAGTGTAGGAATAGGATCACCACACCAAGTAAAGATATGCTCTCAGGAGAGATGCAAGAGATGTTAGAAAAGGATTCTCATGAGTGCGAATTATGTTTATGTATAACAAATAAAAATTTGGGTCTATTTAGGGTTTATAAGATAACCAAAAGTCCCCAAAAAGACAAGGAAGAGAAAAAGGCTAACTTTACAACCTCTCTCTCCCCAGAAAAAGTCTCCAAGAACTTGGAGAAAAAAGACACAAGAAGGGGGGTTGTAAAGTATGAGTAAGCTTTTTTCAAGTGAAGAATGGCAACTGCTAAGAGTTGCTAATCTTTGCGGAATCTATAAAGAAGCTGAAACTTTAGAAAAGCGTTCTCGTAGAAAGGGAGTAAATAATAGAAAGAAAAAAGGAGTTAGAAAGAAATGACAACACAAACAAAAAAGAGAAAAAAAACTGTAATTAAAAAAGAAAGAGTAAGAGAACATGGACAGCACTACTGGATAAAAGAAGGAGGAAGAAGGGTTAGAGTGTGGAGAGATAAAGACAAGTATGACCGAGACGTAGAAAAGAACATCTTTACTAAAGAAGAACTAGAAAGACAGTTCGCTTCACGTGGGGAAAAGTCTAAAGCCATAGATCTAAGTAAAACAGCTAAGAATACCTTAAAAACTCCTGTGGTGACTGGAAGAGCTAAAGTAAACATGAAAACTTTAGATGTAGCAGGAATAGACACCAAACAAATGAAGAAATATCAAAAAGATTTCAAATCAGAAATAGCTAAAAACACTAAGAAGAAAGCTAATATAGCAATAGCTAAACACAATGCTTTACATGGAAACGCAGGATATATCGTTCAGATGGAGAAAATAGCTCGTCTCAGATCTGAGTTTAAGAAAACACCAATAGAAAAGCAAACGAAAGATAACGTAGATATTTGTCTTTACATTTACGATGATACCATAAGAGAAGTTGAAAGAATGTATAAAAGAAAAGATTTGAATGAAAAAGAAAGAGAGAAATATAAAAAAGAACTGGAACAACTCAGAAAAGAAAGAAGAAAACTGAATGCAAGATATAAGACAGCTCTAAAAGAAGAACTGGAAGCTAAACAGAGATTAGATAATATAGAAGAACTTCATAAGGATATAAAAGAGGATTTGAAAAAGAATAAGATGGAGAATTTAGAAGAAATAGAATTAGCTGAAAAACAAGTTCAACATCTAACTAATGAAATGAATACCTTTTCCGAGAAATATGGAGATTATATGGATCACACACCAGAAGAACGCAAGAGACTATCAAAAATGTATGCACAGTTAGACCAGCAGAGACGAGAATTAAAAAAGGCTATTTCTAGTGCTAAGCATAAAACATTAGAACTTGGTAAAAATCTAATAGAGGCTAACCCTGATGACATAGACCCAGCTCTAGCTAACAGAGCTTTTAGTAATACTTCTTGGACACCAGAAAGAAGGGGCGAATCTGCTAGGAAAGCTTATGCTCAACATGTTAATGAATTTCATGATGAAATGTATAAAGCTGTTCCCATAAGCAAACACCACGCATTAAAAGAAGCATTGGAATCTTACCAGAGAAAATACAAAGAGAAGATAGAAGAACAACTGTATAGACATTCAAGTATGGCTAGTTCTGCTGTAGTAGGTAGATCAAAATTCCCAGTAGGATCACAAAACAAGAAACAAGAAGTCTATCAAAGAAAGCAACAAGAACTTTTTGAGTGGGATGCTAAGGTTAAAAACTCCATCCGTAGACAGTTTGGTTTAGCTGGAGGGAAAGGCATATCTTCAGATGATAAAGATGCTGTTACAAAGATAGGAAGAAAAATACACCATCTCCAGCAGAAGCAAGAATTTATGAAACAATCAAATAAAATAGTCCGAAGCAAATCTATGACCAAAGCTCAGAAAGAAAAAGAACTAAAGGATCTTGGGCATAGTGAAAGCCAAATACACGATTTGTTCAAAGAAGATTTTGCAGGAAGAAACGCCTATCCGAGTTACCTATTAAGCAACAATAATGCAAACATACGAAGGCTTCAGCAAAGGCAGGAGACTTTAGAAAAACAGAGATCTACACCTACTTCAAGTAAAGAAATTGGAGGAGTAGAGATAGAAGATAATGCCGAAGAGAACAGATTAAAGATCCATTTCGGAGAGAAACCAGATGACGCAACTATAGCTAAATTAAAAGCTAATGGCTTCAGATATGCCTATAAGACTAATGCTTGGCAAAGAAACAGAAGCGAAAGAGCAAACTATTTAGCGAAAGAGATAGTTGAAGATTATAACGAAAAGAAAAAGAAGGAGAGGGACAATTAGAGGAGAGATATTTTAATGAGTGAAGAAAATTCAAATAATGATAGATGGAATGATATGACAAAAAAAGAAAAAGTCAATTTTTTCTTGCATTTGTTATGTTTTCCTATTGTCATGGCGATTAGTTTATTATGCTTTTTTATTATAGGAAATTTAAAATGAAAGAAGGGTTAGGTTTGTATAGAAAACTCCAAAGAACAACGCTAAGGAGTTTTTCTCTTTTTTCATTTACGATTTATCTTAGAAAATAACTATCGTTGTTTAACGTTGTAATCTAACATCAAAAAACATGATTGGGTAAAAGAAAACAGTGGAGTTCTCAGTTGTTAAACATAGTGTCTAATCGAGAATAGACTTTAACACTTTTTTCAAACTCTGAGATCTTCTTTCTAAATTGCATAATAGAATCACGTATATTACTTTCTGAACATTCTCTTATTGTCGCTATCTGTCGGGTGTCGAGCTCTTTAATTTCTTTCAAATAATAGGTTTCCCATTGACCTTTAGAAAAGATGAACGGTAAGGGGTTAGTAGGAATAACTATTTTTGGTATTGCTACTTCTACTTCCATAGCATAAGCAAAGTTTATTTTCCCGTTCTTGTATGTGGAGTAATTCACTGGTTTGAGATCAAGGTTAAGAGTTAGACAGCAAAGGAAGTCTTGAAAGGGTTTTGCGTGACAAACTTCTGGGTTATAATGGTGTGCTACTTCATGCATGTAACTTTGCACAAAGTCCATTTCACTTTTGTGTTTGCGTAAATAGATGTGTATACTTAAGGGGTAGTTATTCTCATCAAAGCGATACATTGCAGAAGCACCTTTGTTTAAGTTACCAAACCTTTTACTATCATAGACAATCTTACAATCTTTGAAATTATCTACTCGGTCTTTTCTTCCTATAGCTAAAGCCATACGTTTAGCTTCTTTATCTATTCTTGGTATCCATGTGTCGAGTATAACTGGTTTGTAACCTTCTGGTGTTTTTCTGAATCTCTTCTCTATACAAGATCTACAGAACGTATCAGCTAGAGGGTGCTCAAAAAGGTAATCAAGGGAGTTATCACAGTCGTTAAATCTACAAAAACCATAAATCATCTTATAACCTCCTCTAATATTTTCAATCTTCTATCAATTTCTTGAATTAATCTTTTTCTTTCCTCTATTAACTCGGGGTCTTCTGGATAGTCAGCATTTTTATTTGTAAAATATCTTTTTAATAGTGGGTGTAAGTCAGTCATTGTTCATTCACCTTTTAATATTCTGTCCAAAGAACGTCTCTATATTCTTCTGGTGTCTCTGCATAAGCTGGCATATATCCATAAACTTTATAGAAATTATCTTCCCAAGTTTCTGCATTTTTTCTCTTGGTTGCTTCCAAGTCAGTGTGTGTGTTTTTTAGTGACATTTTGTGTCTAACGTATAATAGACATGGATGTTTATAAATGTTGTCATGTGACAATTAGCGACATGAACCGTAAGTATTAAATAATTCATGTTGTATAGTGTTCTTGGAGGAAAAAACATGACTATAACAAACGAATACAGTGAGGCATGGAAACTTAAAGAACGTGTTGAACCCAGAAGAATATTAACTTTAACTCTTTATGAAGGGTTAAAAGAACATGCTCAAAGACTGATGAAAGAATACGGGTATAGAACGTTTACAGAGTTCACCCTTGACGCTTTAACCAATCTTCCTAAAAAAATTATAGAGATCATGTCAACACCTTACCAGCACACCACCGTAAGAATACCTGTAAAAGAATTAATGCGTTTCACCAAAGTGACTAACAAGAGTGCTACAACTACAACAGCTTTATTGCTTTACTGTTTAGATCTGGAAAACTTTAAATTGATTTGATAGAACTATCTTAAAACTTATAATACTTCCAAAGAACGATTAAGCGGTATAATGAAAACTGAAGATTTGAAAGATCTGATTGTTTACCATCTCGAAGAATATCTCATACAAAAGCAAATAGAAGAGATTCTCTTTTATGATTGTACAGAAGAACGGGAAGGGACAAAGACAACTGTTCATTTAACTATTGTTTTTTAGATTCTTGCTCTATTCTCATTTCTCCTCGTTTATATCCTAAATAGGTTTGATGAATACAAAACTTGACCGCTTCAGTGACATAACTTGTCCCTAACCATTTTTTGATAGTTAAAAGTTCTTCAGCTATACTGCCTGTAAAATCTGATCTCACTGTAACTCTAATCTCTTCTTCAGATTTATTCATACAAAAAACTTCATGATTGCTTTTTAAAACTTGTGTAACACCAAAACCTTTTACTTACAATACTTTTAACCCAGAGGACAAACTTTAAAAGAGGGGTTGGGGAATAGTATAAACGTTGTTAAATGTTGCATTATGGCAACTAACAACAACGGAAGGTTGAAAGAAAGTTGCACCAAAGCACAACTCCTCTCAGTAAGAATGATTCACAACCTTGTTTAAAAGGGTTGTGGATGTTTCTGGTAGGTTTTTACCAGAAGTATGGGAGAGAAGGTTTTTTTACTGTGTGGAGGATTTGCAACAATTCTTTTATCCTAAAATATAACATGGATGTAATAAAGAAATGTTAGAAGTAGAGAAGGAACAAAAGTTCCACACTGATAAAAACTCTTGTCCTACTCTGAGTACAGAGAAGGAAGAAGAGTATAAAAAAATTGCTTCCGAGTACAGAAAGCAATATGCACAACTTAGCGAAGAGGGAAAAGATTACCTAAAGGCTAAGTATGGAGACTTAGACCGAATGTCTGAGGAAGAGTTTAATGCTCTTGATTTACACGATTTTGAAAAGGATCTCAAACATGAGAAACATTTAGACTACTGGAATTTTTACACAAGGAGATTTGAACAATGAGTAGAAATAGTTTCTACGATATTTTATGCTATTATTGTAACAATCCTAAAATTTTTACGTGGTATGTTTTCCAAACTGAATCTAAAGCTATTCTTTGTAACACAATCGAAGCTGTAACCCTTGACTATGTAGAAATTTCTCGCACTATGAACGGGAGAGTAGAGATGTATGTTATACCTATCTCTAAAATCTGTTTCATCAAAACTGAAGCCAAAGTGCCTATTAAAGACGGAGGGTTAGAAAGTGTCTAAACGTAAATGTGCAGTTTGTAAAAGATTAGATGAAGAGATTAAGCGTCTAAACGATCTTAAAACTACGTTTAGGGAAAGATGGGATGATTCTTCGAAACTAAACAACATGGTTTCAACTAATCTGTTGATCTTGGAAAGAATAAGAGACGGAGAAAAGGAGGAGAGCAAATGAAAGTAAAGATCGGTTACAACGAGGATGCACCCAAACCAGAAGGCAAATGTCGAGAATTAGACAATGTTTGGAAGATAATTGAAACAGAAACAGATTATCAATTTTGGGATAATCCAGAACATTACTTGAATGTTCCTAAACGATATGTGACCAAGATTGAATTGGTTCAAGGAAAGGAGGAAGAATCATGAAAGAGATTTGTATAAAGAACCAACCCCCAGAAGACGAACTTAGTGATAGAGTAAATAGGATCAGCGAATTATCGCATCTTTATCGTTATGGTAAGTATATGATTCTGGAATTAGATATGGGTTTCCCAGCAGTTATTTTACATAAGAGTTACTCTGCTTTTCTTAATGAAGAAGCCAATCCTTTGCTATTCTTTGATGAAGGAGAGGACTTAGAGGAATTTATCAAGATTCTTCAAAAGGCTAAGGAGGAAATTTTCAATGCCTAAAGAAAGCTGGTTTTGTGATAAATGCGGAACTAAGAAGGTGGTTCATACACCAGAAGGTGTCCGTTGTGCTATCTGTGGAGGTAAGCTCTACTTAGCAGAAAAACAGACCTATAAACAAGGAACTGAGAACCTTAGATATATTCCTAAGACTAAAACCTTGATAGTTAAAGAGTTCATAGTCACTTGTCCAAACTGTAAGAAGAGAATCAAGTTTAACTTTGGGTTAAATATAGGACAGTTAATAGAACATATTTTAGGACAGGAGGGAAAGAAATAATGTGTTTTAAAACACTTGCAGAACTAAGAAGGTTAAATGACCTTTTGAAAGGAGAGCCTTCTCTTGTTTCTTCTGTCCCAGTTATTCAGAAAGAAGACTACAGATACTTTAAAACTGACTTAGTTTGTCCAGACTGTGAAAAACGTTTAGTCTATAGAGAACCAAAAGATTACGACCCTAAGACAGATGAGGCGGAATATTTGTTCTTAGATCAAGTTTATTGTAAGAACTGTCAGAAGAACTATCATTACATTGACGCTTTCTTTTATGCAGTAAAGAAAAAGGAGGAAAAACAATGAGTAATTTAGCGAAATTAGAACAGGGTATTCAAGTCTTAACAGTTCATAATAGTGCTTTCTGTCTAATTTATGGAGAACAGAATATTACCCTTCCTGATGAATCTATACAAGTGATAGTAAGGAAAATGGCTGAACATCTCAAACGTAAGAAAGAGGAGGAATTGAACCATGTTTAAAGAGTTAGAAGCTATTGAGAAAGAGGTCAATAAAATTGACTGCAAAACCATATACGAGATACACGTTAAACTCTTGTTGCAATCCCTAATCGTTCATTGTAAGTCTATTGTTCTTCAAGGAATGGAGGAAGAACAATGAGTAATTGTGACAACTGCGGAAATGAAGCAGATTTTCATTTATGTGAAAAATGTGCCACTATGTTCGATGAGGACCTCAAGAAAGTTACTTATGAAAAAGTTCTCGGATGGATACAGACCGAAGCTAACAAAATGCAATTACTACAGTTAAACGCTACTATAAAACAAAGATTCAAGGAGCTAGAACAATGACAGACACTAAACACTATGTAGTCTTAGAGAGACATTTAGGGAAAACTGCTAAGAGTAAGTTTGTCTTTAATGTTTTTGATGGTTACGTAACTGAGGATCAGTTCTTCGCTTGTATGAAGATATTGGGCTTGTCACACTTCGGTGCTACAGAAAAATACGAACAGAAGACCAAAGAAAGACAAAAACACAAATTTGTTCTAAATAAGGAATATGAACTCTATTGTGATAGATGTCAAAGAATTATTACTGATTATTGGATAGACGAAAAGAACTCTTTTCGCTGTGCTGTTTGTAAGGGAATACCTATTACTCGAAAGAAGAAGGAGGTTAAGATTAATGAGTGAAAAGTATGATTATAGATATTATTGTAAAAAATGTGGCGAGTATAAAACAATCTTTGAACAACAGAATAATGGGTATCGTTGTAAAGAGTGTGGAGGAGAAGTAAGGCGTGTATTAGACACAAGATGGATGAACTCATATGAGATAGCAAAAGCTGAAGCAGAAGCAGGAAGAAGTTATACAGCTTTAGAAGAAACTCCTATACTCAAACATGAAGACGTGAAAGAACGACTTGATGAAAGATGGCATAAGCATAGTTGGGTAGACCAGCTTACAGCTTACGCACACGAAGGAGAAACAGAAGAAGAAGAAAGAGTTTTCCGCTACAGTTGGTTTGGTGCTACTAAGAAATTCTACAATAACAACAAAGACAATTTCATAGGTCGATTAATAACCTTGTTTGTCTTACCTATAATGGCTTTAATAGAGTTGCTTGTGTTTTTAGTTGTTGTTGATGGTATTGGCTGTATCTGCATGGTTGTAGCTTGCTTATTAATTATATTTAGCTTTACTGTA
>Ga0272441_10004678_pt1 | contig 24479 bp, 23 predicted proteins | sample SSMProp6N_FD_193582 | JGI IMG/M metagenome (GOLD analysis project Ga0272441, IMG submission 193582) | Marine sediment archaeal communities from Little Sippewissett salt marsh, Falmouth, MA, United States - SSM-Prop-6N | ecosystem: Environmental > Aquatic > Marine > Wetlands > Sediment ...
TCTGCAATGCCCGAATCTGGATGTCCGGGAAGTTGTAGTCGTCGTCATCGACGATATCGACGGTGTTGACCCTTGGGGAGTTGGTCCCGTAAGGAGTGTCGACACTGTCGGGGTAATCACTGGACCCGGGATGTCCCACGTCAGCCTCCGATTCCACCCCTAGTATGCCGCGACTCTTCGTGTGATACTAGGGTTATGCCGTTCAAACCAATGGATCGAGATCTTCTGGAGCAGTGCCTAGAAGGGCACGAGGACGTACTGACGCCGAAGGCTGAAGAGAGAAACAAGTTCTTTGGATCTCTACAGTGCCCTCGGTGCGGCTCCGAGTGCAGGCCCGAGTCTATCGTCCGTGCTGAGGAGTCCGGGGCAGTGTTGACGAAGACCAACGCGAGGTGCCTGGGTTGCGGCTGCCTATTCGAGCCAGACCTAGGCCTCATCATTGAAATGGGCAACCTCGCGAAGCTAGAGCCTGACATCCCGATCATCCACCCTTCCGAGGACTAGGTCCTGTTGAGCTGAATCCAGCTCGCTCCTTCCGTTGTCGTACCGTCATCATCCGGAATCATCGACGACAGCCTCTCCGTGGAGATCGAGTCCTGCGACCTCTCCACAGTGATAGTTCGGTCCGTGTTATGCTTGATCCCGATCAGTGTCACCGGCATGAGGATGCTGCTGGCACCCTGTCGTGATACCTCTGCCGTGAGGTCTGAGACTTCGAGTCTCCGCTCCGGCACGACGTCTTCGATGATGGAGACAAGCTCCGTCCGGACATCACTCTCAGAACCTCCGCCGCTGTACTGGATGAAGGTGCGAACGAAGATCGGCGTCAGGTGCCGCGCCAGTGGATTCTGACAGACGACTCTGTTCTGCTGGTCCCGGATGAAGGTGTGGACCTCCTCGACAAGGTCTGACCTCTCGTAGCTGACCTGGAAGCTGAGACCGACGAGTTCGGTGAGCTCCGTAGGGTCGTTATCGGCTCCCGTCAGTAGCACCCTCGGCGTGATATGGAGCCAGGGCTCCTCCGCCATGGAGAACGACAGGTTCTCGTCCTGCGTCGAGACGTCCCAGCCGTCAGCGTCATAGCCCGTGGCAGTAGCTTGGAGATCAGCAGCGATGTTCCAGGAGTCGCCGTGCCCCTCAGAGGAGCACTCGACATCAAAGTAGTACAAACCAAGGTCGTCCTGCTGATCATTCATCTGTGTCGACGTGATGCTCTGCTGGCCGGGCCTGGAGATGACGATGTAATGGCCGAGCTCCGCGTTGACGGGCCACGTCGGGTTGAATGCGGACCCAGCGGCGTCCTCCAGCGTCATGCTGTTGGCCGAGACACCCGTAACGAAGAGGAAGCCCTTGTACGGCGAGTCGTTGGGGATCGTCTCACCAGCAAAGGTCGCGAAAACACCGACTCCAGCAGGGTCGTTGAGCCACGGGTTGTTGGTCCCGGGCGTCGTCCCAAAGACGTCGTCGGTCACGTCGCTGGCATCCGAGGAGTTATCGATAAGGGTGACTTCCTGATCGGAGCGGATGGCAAAGAACTTACTGCCCCCGTTCTCCCACTTCGTCGCGACACTTCTTGACAGCTGCGTGTTGAACTGATCTACGATAGCGTCGATGTCGAGGGTGCCATCGAGTCGGACGGTCTCGGTACCATCACCGAGGTCGAGTCGAACGGTTCCGTCCGTGAACACCGTCGTTCCAGAGTGATCCTTGTCGCCGACGATAGGAGCGAACGTCACCTCGACTCGATCCTCGGCGATTACTCCGTACTGCGCCGTGTTGATCTCGTTACCGGTTCCTCCACCTGGAGTCCAGAGCTCCACAGTCGAGTTCCCAGCGGCGGCCTCAAACGTCGGTATTGTGAGATCGGATGGCAGGTACTCGTCGAAGAGCAGACCATCAGGCTTGAAGTTCCGAATGACGCCGCCACCGATGTCCACAGAGAACGCCGTGCCGTCAGCGGTCACCTTTACGGATGTTGGCTCCAGAAAGTGAAGTCGGAAGCTGCCGTAGCTCGGCTCGCCGACCTCATAGGTCATGGCGGCGTCGACCCAGACCAGGTCTTCCACAACTCGGAGCTCATACGCCAGTAGGCCAACAGCCGCAGCAGGGGCACCGCCAACTCCATCCGAGGCAACGGTGTAATAGCCTCGGTTGTCGCCGGTGTTGATGTTGACGATATCGCCGGGACGGACACCCAGCGCGTAATAGTCGATACCGGTGTTGTCCGATGTCAGCTTGTTGGGGTCCGCGCCTGGGTCAACGGACAGGAGGTCGTCTGTCGTGACGTCGTTGGTCCCAGCCTTGGTACCGCGGCCTGGGTTCTGGAAGCTGCGGCTCTGGATGTCAACAGGGTGGCGGTACGGAATGTAGTCACCGGTCGGCTCCAGACTTGAGTCCAGCAGCTCCACAGACGTGACACGGACCAAAGGGAGCTCGATCCCGGCATCTTGCTTGTTCAGAATACGATACTGAAGTGGGCCGTCGGTCTGGGACAACGAGATCGGGTTGGGGTTGCCGAGGTACATCGAGGCGCCACTCACCGATCCAATGTCGTACTCGCCGGCGTCGCTACCATTGAGAATCTCCAGGACGTTCCCGGTACCCACTCCGAGATCGGCCCAGACCGTTCCCGAGGACGTGTCGACGAAGTCGGAACCAGCGTAGGTCCGGAGGTCGCTTCCAATAGCCAGAATCTCCTTTGGGTCGACAAGATCGATGTCGATGCTATCGGTAGCGTCGAACAGGAGATTGAACTCGGAGTCCAGCGTGTCCTGATGGACCTCCAGCTCAATGACCGGATCGTTCCACACGGCACCAATTACTCGGTACGTGCCGGTGGAGTTGCCACTGAGGAGACGTATCGAAGTCACGCCTGATCTGATCTTCAGGTAGTCGGCCAGCGTGGAGCCATATATCCAGATCCTGTTGTCGGTGAACGTCCTTGCGGTGTTGCCGCGAAGGGCGGGCTCCGACGTGCCGTACAGAGACAGCGCCAAGGTCTCATCACTCGGTACCGGACCTGCAACGTAGAAGTCGCTGACGCCACCGACATGGACCTCGTCGCTGGGGACGTTCACAGTAGCGCCACCAACGCCCGGGAACAGAATCCCACCAGGGATGTCACTGAGCGTCAGAACCCTGTCCCTGATCGTCCAGTACAGGTCCACGGCTGCCTCAGGTAATCGGCTGTCTCCGAGGTAGTCGTCAGAGATCTGGATACGCCCCGAAGAGATGACCTCCTTGAGGTCCCAGTCCTGCGGCGTCATCACCCCTGATCGGTTGAACCAGACTGTCAGGACGTACTCCGAGATGTCAGTACCAGCCGGGCCAAGTGCAGCAGCAAACGGCGTCGATACTGCATCGAAATACGGGGTGTAGCCGTCACCGTCGCCGTCGTCGTCGGTCTCACCGTCGGTGTTGAAGATCAGTACGTCACCAAGGTTGCCGCCCTTGATGATGTCGCGCTGCATCTCGGCGTCGTTGAAGCCAATGATCTGGAGCAGGCGGAGGTCAGTGAACTGCTCGAAGAGGACGGCCACCGAACCAGGAATCGTGGTGAGGCTTCGCTCACCGACGCTCTGCTCAGCTCTGGCCACCATCTCGATAGTGGCCTCCTCGTTGAGGCCACCACGAGCCCGAGCCATATTCGTAACCCGAGTCGCCGCTGGCAGGTTCGTTATGCCAATGATCTGGGACGCCGCCACGTTATAGGCGTCGCCGATGCCCTCCGCGACGTAGTCGATATCAAAGTAGAAGAGCTCACCATCCGTATTCAGAAGCATCGCCTCGGTCGTGATGCTCTGAGGAGTCGTCGGTCGGAACCGCCGGCCCCCAGCTGTGAACGCGACGTTGATGCCGCCGATGTTGGCTGACACGGGGTTCTCGAAGTAGGCTCTCACTGTGACCTTGGCGTAGTCTCCGGTGTTCCTCCTGATGAAGAGGTTGCTGACCAGAGAGTCGGCCTCATCCTTGTTCAGGATGGTCGGGTCGATCAGGGTCTGGTTTCGCCTGATGGCCCTGATCTCTCGAACGAATGGTTCTAGGAGAACGCGCATGGGCTTGACGAGAGCATCTGACAGCGCGTTGCCCTCCCCAGTATGCAGGTTCGGGAACTCCTGGAGAAGTCTCGTGCGGATCAGGAGCTCCATGTTCGTTTCGAGGGCGTCCGGCTCGAAGCGACGAACCAGGGGCTCTACGACCTGGACGTCCGCGGGGGAGCCGTCCTCCAGGGAGATCGAGGAGTCGAGTGCGCGGAGACGCTCCTGAATTAGAAGCCGGAATTCTTCAGCGGTAGCCATTCTACACCCCTACCGAAACGATGGACGACTGCATGGCCTGGCTCGCGATCTCAATTCGGCAGTACAAGGTCTGTTCCGTCTTGGAGAACCTAGCCCCAAGGAGCCTGGCGTAGAGGAGTCGCTCTGAGAGCGCCAACGTAGCGTCGTTGGCCTGAATTGCAATGAGCTGCTTCCTGGTCCTGTCGACGCCAAGCTGAACGTCAGCCGTCATGGAAGCGGCGTCCCCTGTATTTGATCCTGTTTTGGCCACCGCACCGAGAACACCGCCGCCGATCTTCTTCGAGAAGGCGTCGGTGCCAGGCGTCTGAAGCAGAACCTTCAGGAAAGTCTGCACCAACCGTTCGAGACCTGAAATGTACGACGGTGTGTCACCTATAACGAACCGAATCGTGCTTCTCTTGGTCTTGGTTAGCCTGTTGCTGACCACAGTAACGGACTTGATCCTGGCCTGGGTGCTGTCAGGAACTTGAGCGTAGAGTAGCGTATTAGTACTGATGACGACACTTGGCGACTTCACCTCGTTGATAAAGACGCTCTGAGCAGATCGAAAATCGAGACCTCGAACCGCGACGGTTCGGATGCCATCAACATCCATCACGTCGACCTTCTTCACGGCGAGGATGTCTCGGTTCTCAATGATTTGTAGATCAATCATTCCTCACCGTCCTGCTCTTCTTCATCGCTTGGACCAGTACCGTCAGGATTCGTATTGGCGGCACCCTGCCCGGGAGACCGCTCAAACATCGATGCTGGCAGGTTCTGGACCTGGTCGACGGCCTGGACCAGGGATTCTCTGAGGCGCCTTACAGCCGTGAGCTTGCTGATACGGATGTCGGATCGATCCACGGATATGTCGTCTATAGCGGTCTGAACTGCCTCCTCGAACGTGATCGTCGCGACAGATGCAGTAACCTCTCGACTTCTCACGAAAGCGAACCCAGCTGCGAGGTCACTCCTGATCTTGTCTACAGAGTCAGACTGCTCTTGACTCCGGTCGTCTTGGTGCTCCGTCATCGGATGTCACCTGGCCAGTAGTCGGTCATGGGAGAGTCCGGAATCTCTTGCTCCTCTTCGAGCTCGTACACCGGGTCCTCGTCGTCTTCCCAACTCGCTACAACTCTGTCGAACTCGCCCTCTTCCTCGGAACGGAGCTTCGTAGGCTCATTGAGATCCTCCACCGCCACTCTCGACCCGGCATCCATGAGAACGCGGCTGAACGAGGCTGTCCTGGCGGTCACCCCAAAGTAGTCCTCGAATCGAGCCTGGAGAAGAAGCTCTCGGGCTCGGTCGTGGCCATGCTCCGTCATGGTTCGCATAGCAGCCGACACGCTACCGACCTCAGGGATCGAGTAGCTGCGAAGGACCACATTCAAGGAATCCAGAAGAGCTTTGTAGTTGTTGACCAGGGTGTACGCCGTGTTGACCTGTCCACGGGACGGTTCGTTCAGGACAAGCAGCGGGGCGATGACCCTGTCGATCCTCTTCAATTCCTCGTCGTAGACCGAGCTCTCCATAGAGCTCTGCCAGGACTGGAGTGCGGTCTCGAACACGTCGTAGGCCTGACGCGCTGCCGACTCCACGGTGAATCCAGTCGTCAGAGACATAGTCGGGTCAACCGGCTCTACGTCGAGGACACCAGAGGATACCGATGACAGCCCGGAGATTGTGGCCTGCTCGACTCCACTAGAATCAACAATGACGTCACCGACTCTGATCCCAACTCTGCTGATATCAGCCGGTACCCATCCCAACACAGGATCGTTCCGCTCGACCAAGACCTTCGACACGGTGCCGCGGGTCAGCGCCGTAGGAAGCCCCAGTACGGTATCGGCGGAATTTGATCCGAGCTCATCAACATCGATGTACGAGGACGTGGAGCTGTCACGCGCCGTGATCCTGAGCTTCTCTGAGACGACCTCAATGATGTGACGGTTCGTGGCGACCTGATTCCTGAGCTGCCGGTCCAGGTCTAGCGTCAGATCGGGGGACACCCAAGTAGCCCCGGTCAGGCCATATACCCCGGCGTTGTCGCCAGCGGTGACCACGACCTTGAGCTCTGAGAGGACCCAGCCGTCGGTAGGATCATCGGTCTGGTCCAATAGCGTGACCTTCAGCTGCTGAAGCCCACTCACTACCGCGGATACTGCCTGGAACGGTACTTCTCGTACCGTATCGGCCTGCGCCAGGGCGTTGAATCCCGCATCCTGGTTGAGGCGGTTGGTGACGACACCGGCAGAGACGTCAGCCTTGATGTCAGACGCGTCCTTGACCAGGCCCAGTGTTGCTAGTGTTCGGTTGCTGACCGACGAAGCTACACCACTGCGGACAATGACTGCGGAGCCCTCACCGTAGAGCTCGGATCGGATGATGATCTTGTCCTCGGGGTCGACATCACCCTCGAAGTCAGAGCCTCCAACTGTAGTGATGTCCGCAGCGACCTGAGCCGCTGTCCGGGTGTACGCCGGCCAGGCCCCATTCGTGAGGTTCACTGTCGTTGGTGCGGTTGCGTCGTTGGCCTGCACCTGAAGTTCGTCGTTGCCGTCCCACCCCTCAGTGAGGGTCCCGGTTACGATCCCTGACGGACCCAGGATGCGCCACGGAGTGCCACCGCTCCCGAGGTCGTCAGCATTGTCGACCCCAGTCCCGATCTGCATGAAGTGGTCGGAGTTCAGGGTGGGGGGCGAGCTGTTGTTGTAGGTTATCAAGACGTAGTCGAAGCCGCCCGCGGACACCACGGACGTCGTTACGACACCGACCGCTGTTGATATATCGGAGGCTACCTGAGTTGCGTTTCGATCTGAGGCGAAGTTCACCTCGTATCGGGTGCCGTCAACGATCAGATACAGGGTTTTACCGTTGACGGCGAAGTTGTTCCCTGTCGGGATGCTACGAGTCAGAAGCGGATACGGGGTAGCCAGGTCCTGGGCGATCCTGAAATCTCCGGGAAACCCTCCGACGACCTCGGCCCTCTCGATGCCTGGGTCATACCCCGCCCCTGGAATAAGATCAACATCGACGGGCGGGGCTACGCCAAAGTCGATGTGCAGCCGGTCAGCTACGCCGTCTCGGATCGGCCACGTCGCGGGGGCCGTTCCCGTAATCGTAGGAGCCGCACCCTCACCATAGGCCGAGACTCGATACTCAGGGGACACCACCTCGGCGACGAGCTTCGACGACCCCGGTGTTGAGGCCTCAGCCAGAGCCCGAACCGACGCGCTGTTCGACAGTACACGAAGGAGGGCATCCCGCGCCGCGGATGTTCTCTGCGTAGGGGTCTGAGCATCGAGAGTGGCGAACAGGTCACTGAGGTCGGCTGCGGCCCTGTCGATCTGTCTGGAGGCCACGGACTTGGCGATACCAGCCGACCTGTAGGAACTGACTCCTTCGAGAAGAAGGGTCACTGCCTCAAGGATCTCAGCATGAATGGACTTCAATGTCGACAGGTTAGTCTCGATCACACCCTTGGCCTGCCGCCTTGGCATGACGACGTCGGTGACCATTGTCGAGCCACCTCGTGGAACCCTCGACAGCTTGACGGGACGGCCCAGAGCCTCCTTGCTTCGAGAGATAGCGGACTTGTACCGAGAATAGGCCTGCGACGAAACGACACCATTTCTACTTAGCGCCGACGACATGTCCTGTAGGGCGCGACGGGCAGAACTCAGAGACGAGACGTCGTCCACGGGCATGTTGCGGACGAGGAGGTCATCAATGGCATCAAGCAGGGCCTCCGCAGTGGAGATCGCCGTGCCAACCTTTCTGGTGTAATAGTTCGACGCGAGGTAGATCAGGTAGAAGACGGTGTCCGGCTCGTAGAAGAAAGACGTGTGAGCGAGCTCGGCCACGTCTTCATATGTAGAGTCGACACTACGCGTCGCGAGGCTGCTACGCCGGAATCCCGGTTTGCCTTGCACGATGCGGAGAGTTGCCGCCTGCTTCTCGTCACTGCTGTACGCCACGACTTCACAAGAACCCGTTCTTCTTGGCGACCCTTCGGAGGTCCTCTTCGTTCAACGACGGTATCCGGTCTCTAAGCCACTGCGGGTCCCACCCCAAGATACCACAGGCACTCTCGAAACTCATAAGATGTTCGAGCTCGTTGAGGGCACCAGCGACGGCTGCTGCGGAGAGGTCGTCCTCACTGTCGACGTCACTGCCGTCACAGGTCTCCACAAGGCTGTCGAAGAGCCAGGATCTGGCCTCCTCGTATATGACCTTGTTGCTACGATCTCGCTTGTTCTTGGGTCGCCGACCATTGGACCATCTCCGATTATGGACATAATCCATCAAAGCCAGGAAGATCATTCTAGCGGCGGCGTTCTTCAGAGGAGGGAGCTCATCATGGTACTTCTGGGGCAGCATCACGTCACAGTTACAGGAAGTCCGTCCAGGGCAATGTCCGGGACGTGAACGATGGAGTCATCGTACCTGGAGGCTTCGATGGTGCAGGAGCCGGCTGCAACACCAGTCACCACCAGTTTGCCGTCACCATTCACCTGGGCCGTTGCCACCTCGGCTTCATCGCTGAGGAACGACGTGTCGTACTGTGTTGGGTCGAGCTCAAATCCGGCAGTGTCCAGAACCGTGATGTCAACCTCAACAGTCGAACCCGCAGCCACCGTCACGGGGTTCGTGCCATAGGTTACAGAGCCCACAGCTGGGAACAGCAGGTTGACAAGATTGCAGGATGACAGGTCAGGTACGCAGATCACCCTGCTGTCATCACCAAAGCCCTCGACCTGAGCCCGTAGCTCGGCACCGCGGAAGAGCTCAACCTCGAAGTAGCCGTCCTCATCGGTCTGGCCCCACTGGTTGCCTCCAACTACAGCCTCGCCATCCACGATCAAGGGATCGCTGATATTCTTGAACCTGATCGATAGGCTTGCAAGGGGTCGACCCGCGACGTCACGGAAGAATCCAGATGCCAAGCACATCCTGGGATCGACTGACGCCGGTCTCGTGAACGTCTGGCCCTGAACCTGAAAGTAGTTGGTTCCAGTAGGTGACCCAGACGCCGGCGAGTAGACCTCGATGGCTTGCGGGGTCCGAGAGTCGTCTCCTAGTAGGCCATCGAATGCGACGCCGTTCTTGCTGAGGCGGATCGTGTACGGAATCTGATTCGGAGCAGGATCGCCGTCCAACGTGATCTCGGCGTAGGCTTCGCCGCCAACCAAGGATGTCGTGTTCTGCGTCACAAATGTGCCGACGCTGTCGTAGGCCCGCACCAGGACCCCCTCCAGCGGGTCACTGTTCTCGTCGACGGCATACACCCTGACGGTTTCCGGAGTGGCCATCTCAGATCCTCATCCCCAAAGGCCCCACCGGAAGCCTGGCCTCGGACATAGGCTGGTTCTTGGCGGCAGCCATGATCATCGGGGCTGGATTGCCACCGATGAATGGATTGATGCCGCGCTCTGAGAGCGCCGCCCGGAAATGCTGTTCCGTGAGTGCTCGACTCTGTTCGAGCTCGTGAGCTCGCGCCGCCCTATTGCGGAGACGCTCCATCTCCATGTTGTAGACCGCAGCGGTCTCGGCCCGAGCCTCGCTCTGAGCTGCGTTGCTGGCAATCCTCATCAAGGCAAAGACTCCAGCAATGCCAGCCGCGGCCAGGACACCCTTCATCTCCATCGCCGTCAGCTTCACAGGAAGGTCTAGAGACGCCTTCTTCTTGTGGCTGAGCTTCACCAAGCTGGGCATCACGACCTCCTCACGGCGTCGACGATGGTCGGCACCTGAATCTGGTAGTTGTCGTCAGCGACAGCGATCTCGTCCCACAGCGTGAAGTCCGCATCCGGAATCTGAATACGCCTGGTCACACCAGTACCGGCGAAGGTGACGTCCACGATCATTCCCTTGATGAGACTGACCTCGGCGTGACCGGCCTGATCTGTAGTCACCGTAACAGTCCTACCGATAGCGACGTAGGCGCCACGCTCCAGGGGCGGCGTGTAGATGTTGTAGAAGACAATCCTCATGTCCTCTACTGGCTTGCCGTCAGGATCAACGACATCGACGGTTCCGGTGACAAGCTCCGAGGACGGCAGTGTCGTCCCGACATCTCCCTGGATGGGATCGGATAGCGACGAGAACCCGCCGGAACCGGTGTTGTAATACTGGGTCTTGTACCAGTACGAGATGTCGCCACTTTGATCGTCGTACTCGTAGTTCTCGACGCCAGCCTGGAGAGCTATGTGCTGGTCCTCGCCGATGTCGAGGTCGCCCAGGGTAAAGCCCAACGCAGTGAGCCCGGTACCACCAGTGATCTCCAGGGTGGAGCTCGTGCCGGTGGTGTCCGAGGTCAGCCGGATAGCTCCGGACTCCTCTGTTGCTATCAGTCCGGTAGTCTGGTCATTGATCTCGTCAATAGCGGCATCGACCCCGACAGGGTTCGGACTCGCGAACGTCACCGTCTGATCAGAACCGCCATCAACGGACACGACGAGGGTCAAGCCATTGAGGGTAAATGGCGCGATCTGAGAGCCCAGCAGGGTCGCCGCGGCGGCGACGTCACCTGTGGTGAGCTCGTAGACGCCGGCCTCGCCTGTCGTCGATCTATAGACGCGGATGGTGTCGAACAACGTCAGCACGTTCGACAGGTTCGCGACGTAGATCTTGAGCTTGATGGTAGCCATCAGAACTTGCCCCGCCGCGCAGCTTCGATGTCTGCTGCTCGCCTAGCGACCGGGAGGACCCCGCCATACACAGCACCTGTAGTGACGTCGCCGATGACGTCGCCGGCCACGCTCAGCGGGGCGCGCACTGGGTGCTCTTTCAAGGTCTTCAGACCACCGATCATACCTCCAGTACCGGCCTTGAGCCCCTTTCGTACGAGACCCATTCCGCCGCCTAGAACGGCGCCAATGGTGATGTACCGGGCGAGCTGACCCTTGGTGAGCTGCCGACCGGCAAGGTCCTCTACCTGCTTCTCGGTCTTCGTTCTGGGGGCCAACGCCTTGAGCTGCTTTCTGATCTGACTGGCCTCGGACCTAGTCAGCTTCGGATCGTCCTGAATCTTGTGGAGCTTGTCTAACCCGGCTCCTGATATATTCTTGATCTTCATGGCAGGGGCGCTAGCACTCACAACAGCCTTCGGCAACTTCGGCCTATCCTCAGCGGTCTTCATGATCCCCTGAAGAGCTCCGAGAAGCGTCGGCCCCGCAACAGGGGCCTGAAGTGCAGAGACCGCGGCGAGGAATCCGCTTGTGTCTGTAACGTCGAACATCCTACTCCTCTTCGGCCTCTCTAATTACGGGCTTCAAGTCCGAGGCGCTCAGCACCCGAGGCTCAGTAGCGGCACCACCGGTAGCCGGAGCGTCAACTGACGTAACCACAGGACGGAGATCCTCCGCAGAAAGAATCCGGGGCTCCCCAGCGGGGCTCGGAGCCTCCTCGTCGGCGTCAGCAGCGCGTATCGTTGGGCGTACCTCGATAGTCCGTGACACCGCTGGGGCGTCACACGTAACGGCAAAGATCTTGTCCTTTGGGATCGGACAAATCCACCCGTCAGTAACCAGTGATACGCCTGATGCCACCCTACTCCCTCACCATTCGGAATTGCTGCATGCGACCAACTGCCTCGTAGGCCGTCTCCATAGTATACGTCGCAACGAGGCCCGTTGAATAGCCGTCTCCGTCCGTCGCAGCCTGGGCGTTGGCCTTGGAGTCAAAGAGTCGGACTCGCGCCGAAAGAAGCTGCCCTTCGGTGTCAAAGACGGTGTTGTCGATGAAGGTGTTCTCCTTGTGTAGACCGAGGAGACGGACAATGGAGGCAGCAAGATCGTCGACATCCGAGGCAGTCACGAAGATCTGTTCTGCCTCGCGGCTGTAGACGATGTTCTCAATAGTGTGGCCAGCATCGGCGTAGACGAAGAACATCGCGGTGTAGGCACCGACCGCTGGTGGCGTCCACGACCCCTCGTACCTGCCCTTAGCTAGGTGGATTAGATCAATAGTTGCGGCTGGGACAGCTGATCCCGCAGCGTAGACCTCCACCTGAGGGTAGGCACCGGTGTTGCCGTCCTCCAGGACCATTACAAGGGAGAGCGAACTCCCTGCTTTAGCCGGAAGTGTCATCGCCCCTTGATTCTACGGCAACGTGGCCACCGGTCGCTCGGGAATCTCCGCTTGATCCACCGGACGTCATCGTCACTCAAGTCCGCGCACCACTCATCGGTGGTCTCGTGGCCGTTGGAGGCCTCGATGGCCTGTGTCAGAGCCCTGATGCGTGTGCTGTCCGGCAGCCCTGCCACCTTGGTGTTGAGCTGCTTGACCTGGCCCTCCACCCTCTTCGTGGCCTCGACCTGATGCTGATTCTGCTGCGTCACGCGCTCGTCGAGCTGGCCGAAGTAGTAGACGGCACTCCCACCGGTGATAAGCAGCACCACAAAGGACCCGGCTACAGTTCCCCAGAAGGCCTTCCAGGACCCCTGCGCCTTGTCGGCCTCTTCCTTGGCCTGCTTGGCGAGGCTGCGAGTCTTGATGCCCTCTTGAATGTCGACTTGGAGCCCGGTCAGGGTGTCCTTCACCTGATCCTGGAGCTGGCCGATGACCAGGGCCTGTGTGCAGTTGTGCCCCCGCCTGAGGGACTCCTCGATGGACTCGATCCTATCACGCTGCTCATCGGCCCGGACAGCCGCAACCGCCGCAGCCTCCTTCGCCTCCTCGGCCTTCTTGTCGGTGGACTGGGCATAGTCAAGGAGCTGCGACGTCCTCTTGTCCATCTTCCGCCAGAGGTCCTTTATGTCATGAACCCCAGAGACCTCTTCGTCAGCCACGGCAACCTTCACCTTCTCCGGAACAGGGGTGAACTGAGGAGGGCCGGAGCCCGCTCGTTTGCCCATGGCTCACCTCTTCGCTCCGGCTACGGGCCGGGGCGGGGGCGTCGAGTGCAGCGGCTGGTCCGCGCACGCCTCCTCCACAGCCACTAGTCTTCGACCAGCGTTCCTCTGCTCGTTCCTGATGAACAGAACATCGGCCTCGATATTGCTCAGCCGACCGTTGATCTCCGCCAACTGGTCCAGTATCTGTACCAGCATGTCGACGCGATCAGTGTCTCGCTCCGCATCCGCCATCGCTACACCACCCAGAAGTCGTCGGAGCTGGAACAGAATGACTCAAGATCCCCCGGAGTCGTGAGCTCTGGGTCCAGACTCTCAGTACCAGTCACCCCCGCTGCTTTCATGAAGCCGGCCAGGAACTCCGAACAGGAGAACTTGGTGGCATTCCTGTGAACGATCTTGTGCAAGTACTTCCAGCCCGTTGCCTTCCACAGGACGAGCAGGAAACCGTTCCAGATGACACCGTAGTCGTAGTCGGCTGCGATGTACTTCCGAGCCCAGGTGAAGCCGGGTTGGAACTTGTCGACATCGACTCGGCACTCGTAGATCTTGCGCTTCGGGTAGGCCGACTCGACCTGTTCGAGCGGCACCTTCACGACACCATCGGACCAGGAGTGGGCCGCCCATCGGCCGCCCCACACGCCCGATGGGTACTCGATCCAGCAGTGGGACCACGGAGAGTCCGTCGCCCACCGTATGAGCTTGGAGGTCCACTTCTCGTTCGTGCCGAAGCCGATGACAATCACAGCCACGTCCTCAGCAGCCCATGAATGAGGGGCTTGTCGCCGCTCGTCGCCGCGCTCGCGTAGGTGAATAGTATGCGGAGCACAGGAGGCATCGTCGCCGTCCCCTCGGAGACGACAGACACATACCCACTGGGAGGCACCGGGCCTGGGACGTCACCTACCCCCTGAGCCAGAGCCCTGACATCCACCCAGCCACCAGCTCCATCCGGCATCTGGATGACGATCCGCATCTCGTCGCCATTGGGTCCGGTGGTGTTGTTCGAGATCTCCAGATTCACGCCCTGGATGTCTCGCTCCTCGACGAACTGGATCGCAAACTCAGTTTCATCGTTGAGTTCCGCCTCGAACTCGAACGCCACGATCTGGAGGCTCTTCTTCGAGCTTCCTGTGGGCTCAAGGATGACGGGAGAGACCTGAACATCGTCGAGCGGCTGTCCACTGTGCGCTGCGATGAGCCCGCCAGCAGGCACGTAGGTGTCGCCGTCGAGGATGGTCTCGTCAGCGGGTGGTAGCGCGCTCTTGAACACGATGCGGCAGACGTCGTCGTCCGTGTCGACGCGGTCGAGAGAGATGGTGATCGCCGAGTTCCTGATCTCCTGGCTGAACCTGTCCGACGCGAGCCCGGTCGGCGGGAAGTCGTTGGCGATTGAGTAGGTGTAGATTGCTTCTGCCATCAGCTTACCCTCCAGACCTCAAGCCGGGCACGGCGGATATAAGCCGTTCCACCGCCGGCACGATAGTCGAGGTCAACGTCAATGGCCGCGCCAGTCCCGGTGAAGTAGTAGAACCCGCCTGCCTCGTACCACGAGTTGACGTCCTTGGGCTCTGCGCTCTGTTCATGGATAGTTGTTGTGTCGTCAATCTGGGCGCGACCACCAAAGGGGTTGCTAAGGTTGCTTAGTCTCCACTCGTAGCTGTACCCGATGCGGTAGATCCCGCCCGACGCCAGAGCGCCTGTCGTGAGCCTGAGCTTCTGCTGATACGTGCCTGACGTGGTCGTGGACTCACCGTCACTGGAGCCCTGGCTGAAGTCGCTGCCGAAGTCGCTGGCTGGCGGTGCAGCCCACGTACCGTCAGCGCGGAGGAAGTTCGTCGTGCCCCCGCCGAGCTTCGGCAGGAGCCCGTGCTGGCTCGTCGTCGAGTCGAGGTCGGTGTTGTCGTCAGGCGCGGCGAGGTCGTCGAGCTTCAGCGCGTCGGACCCGCCGCTGTTGTGCGTCGCCTGGTGAGCCGTAGGCGTCCTCGCGCTCGACGAGTCGTCGAGCGTCGCGTCGGTGATCTTCGAGTTCAGTTCCGCAAGCGTGCCAGTGCCGAGATCGTCGATGTCGGGGGTCTTGTGGACGTGATCGGATGCACTGGCCGTGTTCGCTGTTCCCGCCGACGCCGCCACACCCAAGTCCTCTGGCGTGGCGGTGTACTCGATGGCACGGAAGTCCTGGATGTTCACCCCGATGTGCCCCGCGCTGACGTCGCTGTTGAGGACGACGCCGACCACCTGGGAAACGTAAGGTCCAGGCGGCGGGGTATCCGTGAACTCGCCAGCGGCAGTGTGAGAGAGGTACAGCGGTGACTGCGCGGAGAAGGACGACGTGTTCAGGCCGCAGAGCACGCCGACGACCAGCAGGGAGCCTGTGGAAGAGTCGGTCGCCTCAACGTCGATAACCCCAGCAGCCGGGAGCGTCGTCGGTGAGTCGGCTCGCGCAGCCTCGACCTCTGCGTAGTCCCCAACACAGTTCCAGCTAGTAGCGTAGACCACGGTGCCGACAGCGAGCGTACCAGCCGACGCCTTCCGACATTCGATCCTGACCTTGTTCAGCTTGGTTGTGATGCCAGCATTGCCGAAGTCCACCCAGGTGATGGGCGAGATATCAGCGAGCAGGTACAGAACGCCCGTGTCCAACTGGAGCGCGACCTTGTACAAGTCGAACGAGTCGAACCCCGTCGCCGCCAGCCGAGCCGTCTCGTCGGCGTACTCGTAAGCGATCATCGAGTGGATGCCGCCATTGCTGAGCGTTTGCTTGCTGTGTCTCGCATCAGTCGTCATGGCGTCTCCGTCACTACGATGTGCCCGTCGTCGTCGGTAATGATGATCCCATCGTCGGCCACGATGGGCTTCACGATCTCGAAGGTCGTGCCGTTGTAGGAGTAGAGCATCTGGCCGACCTCGGTCGCAGGAGGTAGGCCGTCAACATCAGCGAGCACCCACTTCGACGTGGCACCGTCGAACTCGAGGATCTGACCATCGCTGGGGGCAAGAGCATCGACGTCGCCGATGTCCTTCAGGTTGTTGACGACACCGGAGGCCGCGCCAGTCCTGTCGATGTACTCGATGATGAGCCGCTGGGAGTACGGGACTGTCTCCTCGTCAGGCTCTGTGGTCACAGAATCGTAGACGGTGATCCTGACCTTGTCGTTGGCCGAAAACCCGAACAGGCCGATTCCGGTGATGCTACAGGACAGGGTTTCGGTTGAGTTCTCCCGAACGTAGCCGCCCATCTTGTCGGGCTGCTCGACGAAGCCACTGCCGGTGTCGATCTCTACGTGAAGCTGGGGGTTGCCTCTGGCACCACCGGAGGTGCTGACGGCTGCGACGGTGATCATCGCTGAGATCTTGTAGAGGCCGTCTTCAAGGATCGTGACCTCACCGGGGTTCACCGACGTCGAGTGCGAGTAGTAATCGTCCTTGATGTACTCGTAATCAAACGGGATGGTCTGCGGACTGTTGGTCACCGTCAGCCCGCCGGTCGTGTCGATGAGTTCGAGGAGCTTGACCAGCGGACCACCAGACTTCAGATCGGCCAGGGATACTGGTGTCGTGTTCTCATCGTCCGTGAACACCAGCCGATCAGAGGCGTCACGGGTGACTTGGACGGTGTCGTCGTCCGAGGTGTCGCTCTGGAGGAACACACCTCGGACGTCGACCGCATCCTCATTGGGATCGAACTCGTTTGGAAACAGGTCGCCTTCAGCAGACTCCTGCTTGAGGGGTGGGACTCGGTCGGCCACCAATCACTACGCCTTCTTGACGACGATGTACTGGATGCGGACGTCCAGATCATCGGCACTCTGTGCTTCGCCGACGAGGACGACCCAGTTCTGGCCGCCGGTCGGGGGCGTGTTGGGGGCCGAGAGGCCGCCGCCAGCAGCGCAGTAGTAGAGGTCGCCACGGGTCGCACCAGAGAGGACGCCGGCGCAGCGACCACGCTGCACCATGGTGCCCTGGTTGGTGGCCGTGACGGTGTCCTCCATGACGCCGTTGACCTTCTTCCGACCTGTGGTGGCCGCCTGCGACTCACGAACCTGGTCGTCAGCACCGCCCCAGTGGACCGGGTCGCCGGCTGAGACGTTCTCGAAGGCCGTGACCTCCCGAGACACGCGGTTGGCGTCACCGGCACCGATGACCTCAAGCTCGTTGGAGCCGTTGATCTGGATGGTTGTGTCGTCCGTGCGGACATGGAGGCCGGCAGCGAGGACGTCGATGGCACCAGCCGGGTCCGGCAGGACGGCGAGCTTGTCGAGGTCGGCGCCGGTACCAAACTGGAGGCCGGGCTGGATCACAGCACCGGTCGCCAGGTCGATGTCGAGGTCGCCAGGACCGGCGTTGGCCACGAGACCAGAGCCGGCATTGACGCTGACACCGTTGGCGTCGACGGTGATGCCGTTGTAGGCCGTGACACCGATGCCGTTGGCATCCCGCGTGATGCCGTTGTAGTCCTTGACTCGGAGCTTGTTGGGAGAGCCGCCATCGAACTCCAGGCCCGGGTTGGTGGCGAGGTCGACGCTGATCGCGGAGCCCGTGATATCGATACCGTCGCCGCCGGTGAAGAGACCAGTACCGCCAGTCTGCGTCCACTCGTTCGCCGAGGTATCCACGGTGAGGGGGTCGTTCGAGTAGAGCGTCCAACGCTGGTTCTGGTGGGTCGTACCCTCGTTGACCCAGGTCGTCACACCCTCGAACATCTCGTCGTCTTCGTCGAGATCCTCGGCACGAGTCAGGATCGTCGGGACAGCGCCAGTGGCGAGCTGAGAGACGTAGTAGATACCATTGTCGATGGCGGGTGTCGCATTGGGGCCGCCGTCCTTGACCAGAACGCGGTCGTCGAGAGCCAGCGTAATGCTGTCGAAGTCGTTGTTGGCGACAAGGTTGTCTGGAGACGTCAGCGTCTTGCCGACACCGGAACCAGCGGCGATCCACGTCGACAGAGCAGCGGTGGTAGCCACACGACAGGACTCGCGCGGAGGCTGAGCTGCGATGACGGCATCGATGTAGGCCGACGACACAGCCGCGGTGTCTCCGGAGGGGGACGCCGGCAGGCCGGTGACCTCGTTGCCTGCCATGGCGATGTCGCCCGACATTGTGAGGCCACCGAGATCGAGCGAATCGTCGTCCGCCATCTCCTCTGGAAGGCCGGTTGCGTTTACGAACAGTGGCTGCCTGTCGGCCATCTTCCTACTCCTGATCTACTCCCGCTTGAGTTTCGGGAGCCCCTTAGTTGGGTCCGTTGCGATGATCTTCCCGAGTTCCTCATCGACGTGGACCGTCGGGTCCTTGAAGTCGATGTCGTATTTCTTGGACAACTCGGTGAGTTGATCCTGGATTGATTGGTTGTGGAGACGCGCTGCCTTCTCCATCGATTCGGCCTGATTGACGAGGCGGTTGACCTCGTTGGTCATCTTCAACTGCGTGAGTTCGGCCTTCAGCCGCAAGGCCTGAGCCTGAGCATTGCAGTTGTTCCGACGCTCCTTGCGAGACTGCAACCGGAGAAAGTCGAGCTCCTCCATGAAGTAGTTGCCCATCTCGTCGACCTCACCGGGTTTGATCTCGTCACCGGGACCCGGCTCCCACTTCGGGGGCTCTTCCGGAGTCTCGGGCTTCAGAGCCTCCTCCGGCTTGTCCTTCTTGCTCCCCTTGCTCTTGACCTTCGGCTTTCCCATCATGTCCCTCTCAGTACAACGGGGGTCTGGGGATTGAGAAGGAGCTCCTCGTCACCAAGAGCAACTCCCATGATCTGAAGATGGAAAACGTCGGATGGAGCTGGCGCTGGCTTCACGTCTGTGAGCTTAGAATCAGCGCCGATCCAGTATCTCTCCCCAGAGGTCATACCCGTGTACACGTCACGCATGATGCCGCTAAGGCGCACCATGCACGTTGTGGCATCGATCTTGACCGTAATGATCCCGATTGAGTGCTTGGCGTTCACATCAGTAGGGTCAACCCTGCTGACCTGAACGTAATCACCCACTGGAGGGGCCGTGACGTAGACGCAGTCACCTACGTCATCTGCCGCCAGGCAGTTCGCCAGGACCGTACCCTCCTTCACTCGTGATACAACGGCCATCTTCTAGCCTCAATGGTACTCCAGAATTGCCGTTGCGACTACTCCAGCAGGAACTCGTCAATCTCGTTCTGGAGCAGCGCCGAGGCTGCCTCAGTGGTCGATTCGCTGAGCTCCCCACTGGATGTCCTGTCCTTGATAGATTCGAGGAAGGCCTGTTCAGCTTCGAGCCGAGCCTCCTCCCGCTGAGCCCACTCCTCAACGGCATTCTTCAGGGACGTGAGCCGCGCATTTCTGGCTTCAGATGTCATACTGCCCCATCTTCTTCGCGATGCTGCCCTTGATCCTAGACACCTTGGAGGGGGTCATATTGAGCTTCATCGCGATCTCACCGGGTTTCAGTTTCGGCTTGCCGTTGATCCCCAGGAGATGCTCCATCACGGACTGCTCCTCCGGCTTGAGCTCGTACTGGATCAAACGGACGACCTCAGCTGTCCTGCTGGGCTTCACCGACATGGTGTCGGCCTGAAACATCGAGGAGGGGACCTCGCGTCTCACCTCAAGCTCCATGGCGCCGACCTGTTTCACCGGCCACTTCAGCTTGTCAGCCATCTCCAGCGCCGTGGGCTCTCGACCGAGCCTGTCGGTGAGCTCGTCCTTGGCGTTCTGGAACTCCTGGACCTTGTAGCTACGGTTCTCCGGGATTCGGCCGACGCCACTGCCGTAAGTAGCGATGAATCGGCGCCCCTTCATCATCTGCCAGTTGACGTGGGTTCCGAGCCCAGCACCTCGGTTCGGGTCATAGGTCTCGAAGGCTTTGATGGTCTGGTTCATGAACTCAGCGCGGACAGCCTCCGGCGGGACGTTCGGGTTCTTGCCGGCATAGACCCCAGCCCGCTTATATACCAGCGGCTTGAACTGCTTCAGCAACGGCCTCATGGCCTCTGGTGATCGCCCGGCCTCATTCCATTCCTCCCAGAGCTTGAGGTCCTTCTTGGCCCGATCCGTTGTTGCTTCCTTCTCCAGATCGAAGAAGGCGTCGACCGCAGATGCCATCACAGCCCCCTGTTGAAGTGTCGGACAAGGGCCAGAGCTTGATCATCAGTTAGAGTGTCGGGCCACTCCATTGAGACCTTCGACTTCCCCGTGGCGGCATCCAACATGGCCTTGCTGATGCGCTCCGTCGGGGTCTTCACAGGGGCCGCGGCGGCTGTGCCAGAGAGCAGGGCGTTGATGACGGCCCCGCGCCTAGCGGCCGCCTCAGCGACTTCGAGGCGCTTGGGGTCACGCACCATGCCCTCAGCATCACTACTCTCGGCGCTCTTCTTCATGTGCTTGGGGTCATCGTACTTACGCTTGGCGACGCGGATACCCTCGGTGGTGCGGAAGCCCTTTGGCGACTTCTTCACGGCATGGGCCTGCTGTGTCGAGATTGCGTAGGCCTGGCTCTTGTCCATATCGGGGTTCTTGCCCATGATGTGGTGAGCCCGATCATGAATCCACTTTCCACCAGGACCGTAGTCCTTGCCCGCACCAGCTGACTTCGTGACAGATTCGAGATCGATGCCATGACGCTCCGCTATCGATGGGATGCCCTTAGCCTTCCGCATCAAGGGAAGAATATCCGGGGCCGCCTCAGCGGTATGTCGCATGGCACGCTCAGGATCGAACTTCTGGACGTCCTCACCGACGCGCTTCAGCTTGCCGAGAACGCGCTTCAGCTTCTGACGACGAGTCAGCCTGAACGGCTTGTCATGATCAATATCATGGACACGGATGTGTGTTCCAGGAATCTCAACCAGGACTTGGGCCGACGCCGCCTTGATCCGGGCTGCGGCCGGTAGCTTCGACGTGTACAGCGGCGTCACACCCGCCTCAACTATCCCAAGCCGCTCAGTCAGGGCCTTGGGGAACCTGGTCAGCGGCGACGACTTCTTCACGTCGTACCCCCGATCCGGCATGTTCTTGTAGGTCTCCGTCACCCTAGGATTCATGATCGTCAGGTCGGAGTGGAGCTTGGCCTCCGGCATTCGCCGTGTCACCTCGCCGCGGAGCTTCTTGCTAAGGCCCATCCCCTGGAAGGCCTCATCGATCTCGATCATGCCTACCTGACTTGGCTCCCGAGGGGCCTTGCCAAGCGCCTTCTGCTTGGTGTCAGAGATACGCCGGAGCGCCTTGGCGATGCGGCCTGCTACTGGCGCCTCACGCGCCATCGTCTCCATCTCGTCGATGTGCGCTCCCAGCACCCCGGGGCGGCGCATGGACATGTGCCCGATCTCTTCTCCGCCGAGCTGTAGGCTCCACCGCTTGCCGTCCTGCTGCTTGACGACCTTCACGGCTCTACGGATGGCGGAGGAGGCTTCCTTCATCATCTCGGGATCGTTCTTATCAAGATGCCAGTTCTGAAAGCTAGGGGCTCGGAGGGCCTTGATTTCAGAGGCCTCTTGAAGGTTCTGCTTCTCCGACATCGACCTCACCGTCGCCACTCTCCCGACGTAATCCTCAGGGTTCCTCAGCATGTCCTTCTTGGTCTTGTGGTCGAAGCCAGTACCGACCTTGCCAACCACTGGGCCGTCCGGGGTCATGGAATAGAGGAAGCCACCGGCCATGCCGCGACCGCCCTCGGTCTTCCCCTCCTTCTCGACGAAGACGTCACGGACATAGACGTCGTGATCGGGGCGGAAGACACCCTTCTGGAAGGGGACACCGGATTTGGTGCGGTGATGTGCGACGACACCCTCGGTGGTGTGCGGCAGCTTCTTCGAGCCGACATCCTTGATGAGCTTGGCCTTCTCCTCAGGGGTGAACGCCATCGGAGGGAGCTCTAGGCCATCGACCTTGTCAACGGCCTTCTGCATGATCTTCAGCTTCTCGTCGTAGGGGGCATCGCTGACGTCCTTGCCATTATGCCGGACGACGTCGATGACGCTGAGTCTGGGCTCGACCCCCATCTCCTGCTGCTTGCGCCTCGACTTCAGGGTGCCGCTGTTCAGGAGCCCAGCGATCTGCTGAACCGGAACAGCCTTGCCGTCCTTACTGAACCAGAGCTCAGTCCGAAGAATGGTCCCTTTCAGGGAGTCCGGTGTCGTACGCTTCTGGTAGTCCGGCATCTTGTAGGTGTGATCGATGACGTCCGTGGGATCAGCCTTCGGAGACCGGTACGAGTAGACGCGGACGGGCTAGTCGCGACCATGGAGAGCCGTGATGGTGTGGGCGCCATCGATCTTGGCCGAGATGGCGACATCAGGGTCAGAGACGTTGAGATTCTCAGGTGTGCCCTTCTTGTACTTCGGCTTGTAATCCGGGATCAGCTGACCTTCTTGGGTGCGCCGGTTCTTCGTGGCGTTGTGAAACGCCCACATCTCTTTGCCTTCCCCGGATCGAGCATCGATCCTTCGTAGAACGAACTCCTCGGTCTTCTTGCCGAGGTGTCGGAGGAAGCGAATCTTCTTATTACCGGCCTGAACGACCTCGACCTTGCCGACATGAATCGGCTGGACCTTCTCGCCTTCGCGGGTTTGGCCGTAGCCCTTGGGAAGCTCGAAGGGCTTGTCCTGCATGGCGTAGTCCGCTGTGTGGGTAGGCTGACGTACGGCGTAGGAGCTCTTACCAGCAACGGGGAGCTCGGCGGGAAGAGCCCAGGAGTGGGCGCGGCCTTTAGGATCGACGAGCCTCAAGTCGATATGATCACCACGCCGCTTTGCTGGGTGCAGCGCCATAGAAGCATCCCACTCGGTGTTATCAGCCTTAGGCTTCACCGTCGGGATGCTGTGAACCTTACTACGATCTGGAATGCCGGGGGCGGCCTCAGCTACCTTACGGTGGCCTTCAATGGATTGCAGTGCCTGTAGCCGAAACTTCACACGGGGGTCAGGCAGGTATTTCGCGGCGATCTCCTGCTCCTTGATGACATCCTTCAGCGGCCTCGGTTTGACCTCGGAGAGCTTAGAGGCATCCAAGGGTCCCTTCGTCGTTCCAGCAACCTCGCCGACGAAGAACGTGGTACGTGACCCTCGGAACCTCTCAGCACGAGCTCTCTGCTTGGCGCTTCCGCCAAGGTGAGTCCACTCCTGCACCATAGGCGGGGCGTTGAGCGGCTTCACGTTCTTGAGCTTCATGCCGCCCTCTTCCTCGTACTCACGGGCGGCAGCCTGCTCTGGAGTCTCACCAGGATCTACACCACCGCCATAGGTGCCGAGGCTGTAGTCCGGGAAGTAGCCTGTAACAACCTTGCCGTCCTTGATCCCGTAGACCTCGACCCGCTCACGGTACGGCTTGTCGGAGGCCGCCTTCAGTTTGTCCGTGACGATCTCCACGGCCTGATCCTGCGTCACAGGACGGAAGCCTAGGCGGCGGAGACTGATGATGTTGGCAGTGTTCTTGATGACCCTACCGGGGATCTCCCGGAGCTTTCGGCGAGGAATCGTACCGGTCAGCCACGGTCTGTCCTCATTGGGGTCACGTCGGTGACCACGAATCGCCGAGGTCACGGGACCGGTCTTCAGGAGCAGAGCTGTGTCGGATACTGGCTTCTCCGTTGGGAACCCCGCCATGACAACGCGATCATCTTTATGGCGAACCAAGAACTTCTGTTCGAGCTCCTGCCGCTTGGCCTCCTCGGCTCGACGCTCGGCCTCACTGTAGGATTTCCGGGGGGTCGTCAGATCGAGCTCCTGCCGGGCCTCCTGGATGAACTCGTCTTGATCCTTAGTGACGATGCCAGGATTCTCGGCGGCGATGCGATTCAAGACTGTGGTCTTGCCGCTACCACTGGCACCGGTGATCTGAGCAATCAGAGCCGCGGACTTCTCCGCTGAGAACTCCTCACCGCCCACGGCCTCAGCCAGCCCCGACTCGAACTCCTGAGGGGCCTTGGATTCCCCCTGGGGAGTTTCGGACCATGGCGCTGAGGTTGGGGTATCCTTACTGACAAGGGTGTCGACACGGATCGGTCGTCTACCGGTCCTCGTCTGCATGTACCCCGCCGTTCCCTTGCTGGCTCCGGCTTTATCCATGGCACTCATTTTACTCCCCAGAGGAACTCAGCCCAAGAGGCCGCGAGACCTCTCCAGCTCCTCAACATAGGCCAGCACTCGATCAGACTTGTCTGCCCGCTTGTCCATACGACTCAGCGTATTGACGCGCTGCTCCGCTGTCTCCGTGGTCGTGGATGTCCGGACACTCCTCGTCGTAGTCTGGTTGGCGCCCTCACCACTCACCGTGCGGTTGACCCTGGGGTGGCGCTCCGTGAGTCCGGTTTCCATGCCCAGGATCTGACGGGCCTCGGGGCCAACAAGGTTCCGGAGGTCGCGCCCCATGGGGCCT
>Ga0272441_10004679_pt1 | contig 24478 bp, 15 predicted proteins | sample SSMProp6N_FD_193582 | JGI IMG/M metagenome (GOLD analysis project Ga0272441, IMG submission 193582) | Marine sediment archaeal communities from Little Sippewissett salt marsh, Falmouth, MA, United States - SSM-Prop-6N | ecosystem: Environmental > Aquatic > Marine > Wetlands > Sediment ...
CAGCACGAACAGGCTGTTGTGGCGCCTCATCACGAACGAAAGCTGCTCGCATCTTCGCCATTCCTAGGCTGTTTCCGCGTCCGAACGGACGTTCGTCACCAGGCCACACGTCCGCGCTTTCCGTACGACATGAGCGCCATTATGGGGCCGCCCGCCTGGATTCGCTGCGCTCCCCTCCGGGCCGATGCCAGGTATACTCTACGTGCCATGACAGACGAGAACTCGAGGTCCCTCGCAGCGTTCGCCCGCGACGTTGCGCAGGCCTGTCGATCCCGCACCGGTTTCGAAGCGACGCAGACCATTGAGGCCGGGCCGATCCGCATCGTCGCGAAGGTTCGCGCACACCGCTTGGGCACCCTGGCCGTCGAATACCGGACCTACACGAACCCTTTGCTCGACGTCGAGGAGGAGCTGACCGGTGATGCGGAATACACCGCCGACGAACTCGCGGGGCTCTCGATCCATTACGACGGGAGTCACACCTGGTGCTACGATGCGGCGTCGGACGTTTGCCTCGTCAAAGAGTCCCGCGCGCTGTACGAACCGCTTCCGGAGATGGACCTGCTCGGGGAGATCGGCTACCTCCGCGACTTGCCTCACGACTATCTTCTCCGTGACGCCGGATCGGAGACGATCGACGGACGGGACACGCGCATTCTGTCTCTGAAGCCGAAGCGGGCCCACCACGCGCATGCCTTCAAACTCATCGCCTATCTCGCGACGACGGCGTCGGTCGCGCTGGATCGCGAGACGCTCTTCCCGGCTCGCCTCGTCATCTCGCCGATGCCGTCGACACAGACCGCGCAGTTGCTCGGCCCGGCCGGTCGTGTCACCGTCCGGTACGAGGGGCTCCGTCTCCTCGACGAACCGCCGGCGGCGTTCTCCCCTCCCGCCGAGACCCGCGTCTTCCGCGAAACGACGGCACCTCTCGAGGATCTTCCTGCCCGGCTGACGTTCCCGTTCGATGTCGGTCCGATACGCGCCGCCGGCTTCGACCCGATCGACGATCGAGCCCGTCTGGCCGTGGATGAGCAGAACGGCCGCTCGTACGCCGTCGCGACGTTCGTTCGTTCTTCGGAGCCCAACGAACAGCCGTCCGAAGCGATCACCGTCCGCTGCGGCGACTACCTCAGTCGGAACATGGCCCGGCGGCGAATCCGCGCGTCCGAAGACGGAGAAGAGGTCACGCTCGCCGGGCACGCGGTTCGCTTCTTCGACCGCGGCCCGCAGTGGGAGAACGCCCCCGCCGGCCTCGACGCCGCGAGGGCCCCGAACGAGATCTCCTGGGAGCGCCAGGGGGTCTTCTGGTTCCTGATCGGCCTGAGCGCGGATCGTGCCGTGCTCGAGGAGATCGCCTCCGCCCTCGTCGAGATCGACGCCGCCCCGGAAGCTGCTTGACCGACATGCCGATCTCGTAGACCCTCTCGTGGACATGGCCACCCGTCCGAAGCGTGAGATCGATCGGCTACGCCGGGAGATCGAGCACCACAACCATCTGTACTACGTGCTCGACCGCCCGGAGATCCCCGATGCGGAGTACGATGCGCTCTTTCGTCGGTTGAGTGAACTCGAAGCCGAGCACCCCGAACTGATCACCCCCGATTCCCCGACCCAGCGCGTCGGATTCGCCCCGTCCGACGAGTTTGCGACGGTCACGCAATCCGTGCCGCTGCTCAGCCTCGCCAACGCGTTCGACGAAGACGGATTACGTGAGTTCGACCGGCGTGTTCGCTCGCTTCTCGACGCCGAGACCGTCTCCTACGTCGCCGAACCGAAGCTGGACGGCCTGTCGGTCGAGCTGGTCTACGAGGACGGCCTCTTCGTCCGCGGCTCGACACGCGGCGACGGTCGGATCGGCGAAGACGTCACCGCCAACCTCCGCACGATCCCCGCCATCCCGCTCCGTCTTCGCTCGCTCGACGGGACCGCCCCGGCGCTCGTCGAGGTCCGCGGGGAGGTCTACATCGACAAGGCCGACCTCCATGCCCTCAACGACCGCCGCGAAGAGCAGGGCCTCGCTCCGTTTGCCAACCCGCGAAATCTCGCCGCCGGCTCGCTCCGTCAGCTCGATCCACGTGTCACCGCCGAGCGACCGCTGAAGATCTACTTGTACGATGTCGGCCGTCTGGCCGGGTTGATCCTCGAATCCCAGGTCGAGCTGCTGACGACACTGCCTCAATGGGGGCTGCGAACGAACCCCCTGTTCGCCGTCTGCGACGGCATCGAACCGGCGATCGGCTTCTACCGCGAGCTGATGTCGATGCGAGACGACCTCCCGTACGAGGCCGATGGCACGGTGATCAAGGTCGACGACTTCGCCGCGCGGGCCCTCGCCGGGAGCATCAGCCGCAGTCCTCGATGGGCAATCGCCGGGAAATTCCCCCCGCAGCAGCAGACCACGCGCCTGACGGACATCGTCGTCTCGGTCGGACGAACCGGCGTGTTGACGCCGGTCGCCGTCCTCGACCCGGTTCGCGTCCATGGTGTGGAGATCCGTAGCGCCACCCTGCACAACCTCGATGAGATCGAGCGCAAGGGAATCCTGATCGGCGACACGGTCGTCGTGCAGCGCGCCGGAGATGTCATTCCGCAGATCGTCGGCCCGGTGCTCGAACGTCGGACGGGGGCGGAACGTCCGTTCGTGATGCCCTCCCGCTGTCCATCCTGCGATTCGCCGGTGGTGCGCCTCGAGGGCGAGGTCGCGCATCGATGCGTCAACGCCTCCTGCCCCGCGCGTTTCCGACAGACGGTCCTTCACTTCGTCTCCAAGGGCGCGCTCGACGTGGACGGTCTCGGAACCCAGCTCGTCGGACAACTGATCGACACCGGACAGGTCGGCTCGCTCGCCGACCTGTTCCGCCTCGATCGCGACGCGTTGCTCGAACTGGATCGGATCGGTCCGAAATCGGCCGACAACCTGCTTGCGGCGCTCGAGGCCGCAAAGGACGTTCCCCTCGACCGGTTCCTGTTCGGCCTCGGAATCCCGGAGGTCGGAGATCGCGCCGCCGAGATCCTCGCCGAAGCACACGGATCGATCGATCGAATCCTCGACACGACGGAGGAGGAGCTGACGTCGCTTCCCGACATCGGCCCGAAGACGGCGGCCGGGATCGTCGAGTTCTTCCGAAACGATGCGAACCGTGAGGCGATCGCCGCGCTGCGCGACGCCGGCCTCCGGATCGCTGCACCCGAGACCGGAAGCGGCCACGGCTCCCTCGCCGGCTCGAGGTTCGTCTTCACCGGAACGCTCTCGGCGATGACGCGGAGAGAAGCGGCCGCTCGGGTCAAGGAACTCGGCGCGGTCGTCTCGTCCTCGGTCTCACGGACGACCGACTACGTGGTCGTCGGCGACAACCCCGGCTCGAAGGCCGAGAAGGCGGCCGACTTCGACGTTCGCCGCCTCTCGGAAGCGGAGTTCCTCTCCCTGTTGGCATCCGATGACTAGGGCGACGCTCCTCGACCTATCGTTCGACGCGCTGCGTGACCGCCTCGTCGCCGTCGGGGCTCCGCCGTACCGCGCACAGCAGATCTGGCAAGCGATCTATCGGGATCTCGCGGCCTCGTACGAGGAGATGACGACGCTGCCCGGTCGTCTGCGGGACGAGCTGGCCGACCGGCTTCCGTTCGGACGTCCGACCGTCGAGACGCGGCAGGAGAGCGCCGACGGTCGCACGACCAAGACCCTTCTTCGCCTCGCCGATGGCGAAGCGATCGAGGTCGTCGCGATGCGCTACGCCGACCGCCGGACCGCGTGTATCTCGACCCAAGTCGGCTGTGCGATGGGCTGTGCCATCTGTGCGACCGGCGGCAGCGGCTTCTCGCGCGACCTGTCGATCGGAGAGATCGTCGATCAGGTCCTCCACGTCGCCGACCTGCTGCGCTCCGAGGGGCAACGGTTGACCCATATCGTGTACATGGGAATGGGCGAGCCGTTTGCGAACTACGATGCCACACTGGGATCGATCCGGATTCTGAATGACTCTCGCGGCTTCGGCCTCGGTGCCCGCTCGTTCACCGTCTCCACCGTCGGCCTCATCCCGGGAATCGAACGCCTCGCCGGCGAGGACCTTCAGATCAACCTCGCCGTCTCCCTCCACGCCGCTGACGATGCCTTGCGCAGCCGTCTCCTGCCGATCAACCGGACCTATCCGATCGATCGTCTGCTGGCCGCCTGCCGCGCATACGGCGAGCGCACCCGCCGGCGTATCACGTTCGAGGTGGCGCTGATCGACGGCGTCAACGATGCCCCGTCCCACGCGACGCGGCTCGCCGAGCGGCTGCGCGGCATGCGAAGCCACGTGAACCTGATCCCGTTCAATCCCGTGCCCGATTCGGAGTGGAAGCCGAGCCCGGCCGAGCAGGTCAATAGCTTCGCGGAGATCCTTCGCGAACGTAGCATCCCCGTCACCGTGCGTGTTCGACGCGGAGTGGAGATTCAGGCCGGCTGCGGGCAGCTCCGGGCGCGGCGCACCGCCTGAGCGACTACTCGCCCAGCAGGCTCCGATACGCCTCGAGCGCCTGCTCGCTCCAGCGGTCGGCGATCCCGTCCATTCCCTCCCGCACCAGCTGACGAACGCGTTCTCGGCTGATGCCCATGATGCGCCCCGCTTCGGCGAAGTTGTACGGGCACCCATCCTCGATGCCGTAGTGCAGCCGAATCGCGAACGCCTGCCGCGCCGGGATCCGATCGAGGACCCCTTCGAGTTCATCGCGAAACAGCAGCCGCAATGCCTCGTGCTCCGGCGACAGCCCGCTTTCGTCGACGATCCGATCCTCCAGCGTCTCGTCGCTCTCGTCACCAAGGACCTGGTCGAGGGAGACGATCTCATTGACCTGCGCTTCGATCTGGCGCAGCCGATCGACGGAGATCCCGATGGACGCTGTGATTTCGTCATCCTCGATCAGGCCGCCCTCGGCCATCGACCGCATCTGAGCCAGCCGCCGAACGGCTCGGAACAGATAGTCCGGGATCCGGATCATCCGGGAGTGGTGGTTCAGCGCCAGCAGGATCGCCCGTCGGATCCACCACGCGGAGTACGTGCTCAGACGGTAACCCCGCTCGGGATCGAAGCGATCGATCGCCTCGATCAGCCCGATGTTGCCCTCCTGAATCAGGTCGATCAACGGAAGACCGAGATCGCCGTACTCCTGTGCGATCTTCGCGACCAATCGCAGATTGCTGACGATCAGCCGCTCCCGTGCGCCCTCAGCGCCGTCGGCCATCCGCCGTGCCAGCTTCTGCTCTTCGTCGGCCGACAGCAACGGGAAACGCCCGATCTCGCGGAAGTAGATATCGAGCAGCGAGGATCGTCCCTTCGCTTCCTGTGTGCTCTGTCGTTCGCTGTTCATGGTCGCTCGGGGCTAACTTTACGAGAGCCCTTCGCCGTTGTCCACGGTGCCGGAACGCTCCGCGATCGGATCCGATCGTACGTCGAGAACATCCAGTTCGGTCACCAAGGCCCCGACGCCCAGTCGGCCGGCGAGGCTCGGCTCGGTACGGCCGTCGTCCCCCGAAACGAGCTCCTTGATATACAGCCCGCCCTCGCCCTCGACCTCCACGACGGCGTCGCGCGGCCCGCTCAGCCGCCCGGAGATCCCGAGCACCCGACGATGGCGCACCTTGTCGGCGCGACGATGCGACACACGCTGCGGCGTCCGCTGTTCGATCGTCCCGACCAGCGACGACAGCGCGCCGGCCAGATCGACCCCGCGCACCGCCGCGTCGAACGCGACGACAGCCCGGTACCGCTTCGGCGCCCGCCCCTCCTTCAGCCGGACGACCATCTCCCGCTCGACGAGTTCCAACGGCGAGACCTCGACCCGACCCGCCGCCTCCGCGTTGATCGTTGAGGTCAGCGCCCCGAGATCGAGCGTCCGTCGCCGCGGCGACACCAGTTCCAGGACGAACGGTCGGCCGTCGCCGAGCATCCTCGCGTCGATGTCCTCGCGGCCCGCCCCGTGCAGGTGGGCGCGCTCGGCGCTCGCCGCATCCAGCAGCGGCGCCGCGATCCACTCCTCCACCGACTCCGCGTACTGCTTTCCTGTGTAGCCGCACGCCGGGCAGCCACGCCCACGGCAGCGCCGGCACGGCCACCGCGTCTGCGGGATTCCGCGCACCAGCTTCCGGTATCGGCCGTACAAGTACAGCGACGCGATGTGAAGCCGCAGCGCATCGTGCCGCAGGTCCACGACGAACGACAGATGCGGCCGGACAAACGCGACCGTGGCCGGACGCTCCAGCCGCGCCTCGAACGCCTTCCCGACGACCCGGTTGAATGCGTGTTTCGCCGATTCCCCCTCTTCGTTGGGGAACCGTTCGGCGAACAGCGCCTCCATCTCCTCGATTCGCGTCGACAGCTCGACGCCGAACAGGTACGTCTCGAACTCGATCCCCTCGGCTCGCCACGCGGCCCGCTGCGCCCACTCCTCCGCCCGCTCGAACAACCCGCCGCAGACCCAGCACGTCCCCGCCGCGCCGGCGATCTCGAGTCGGGCCCGCAACGCGCGGCCCCGCTCGCCGTTCGTCAGCCCACGCCCGACTTTTGCGTACGCTCGGCCGAGACACTCGTCGCAGATCGGCCCTGCCGCGAGGATCCGCCGCCCCAGCTCTCTCTGGCGTTCGTCGAACTGCAGCGTCATCGCACCCGCTCCTCTCCGTAGCTGCGGTACAGAATCATCTCCCGATCCTCCCGCACGAAGCCGATCCGTTCCAGCTCCTCGCCGGCGACCGATCCACCGACCGGCCGGCCGTTCCATGTCTTGACGCGAATCGCCGCAGGCCGGTCGCGACCCTCGACCAGTCGCGGAAGCGTGGACAGGGCCCGCCTCAGCGCGGCCCGCCCCAGCTCCGCCAGCGACACCAGCCGCTCCGCCCGCCCCTCCACCGCGATCATCGGCCTCCCGGCGACGAGGACCAGGTAGTTTGCCGGGTGATGCCGGAGCACGTACCGCCCGGCCGACGTTTCGATCGGCACCAGATCGCCGTGAATGCAGGCCGGGTCGAGCGTGTTGACCAGAATCGGCGTCTCATCCGGCACGAGCGCCGTGACCTCCTCGATCGTCCTGCGGTCGGCGAACTGCGGCGCCGCAAAGCCGGAGACGAACAGACCGCGTTCGATGCGTCCGATCCACTCCCGGCGGCTCAGCTTCGGATACACGAGCGCCCACGTGACCTCCGGATCCAACGCGCTTCGCCCAACCAGCTGGCGATTCACGAGGCCGTACCGAACGAGTAGCGAATCCAGCGCCGCCGTGAATGCGTCCTCGAAGGCTTGCTCGTCGATCTCTCGCACCGCCGCCCATCGGCCGCCTCCCCACGCGTCGCCGCGGCGACGCGAAGCCCATCGATCCGGGTTCGGTCGTGCGCCGGATGCCGCATCGAGCGAGTCGTTGGTCACATGCCCGGTCCAGATCAGATCCCACAACGCGACCGCCACGTCCGACGGTGCATGTCCCGTGTGCGACGCGATCTGATGCAGGAACGATGCGCCGCGTTCGACGAGGCTGTTCATCACGTCCGCCCGACTCCCCAGAAGCGGTCCCTCCTCGTTCGAACCACCTCGACGAAGACGCTCGGGCACGGTGAACGCAATCCGCCGCCCGCCCTCTCCACCGACCCCGCTCCACGCCAGCTCCCCACAGCGGACAAGACGCTCGAGCATCCCCCGGTGATAGTCGCGGATTCGGATCGACAGCACGTCATCCCAAACCGAGAAGGGCAGCCCCACGCCGATCAGCCGCTCCATTACGTCCGGCAGCTCGTCCTCTTCCACCGGCGCCGTGCAACGATGATCCGCCAGCAGCCACGCGGCATAGACCTCCGGCGCGACGGCGCGAACCTGTCGCCGCCGACCGGACAGCGTGCGTCGCCGGATTCCCGCCGCGATCCCGGCGTCGGACCAAACGACCGTGCCGTCCGCGCGCTCCACGTCGAGCCAGCCCTCCTCGCGGCGCAACCCGTCGAGGAGGCCGGCGGCCATCGGGTAGCGCGCGGCAAGCGCCGCCGGGTCGACGACGGCATGGGATGCCACGAATCGCCGCAGGATGATGCGAAGATCCTCCGCGTTCAGCCGCCGATACCGCTCGGCGTCGTCTGCGGCGACGAGTCGTTCGCCTTCCACGGCGCCGGGGACGGAGATTCGAGCGACGCGTCCGTCCTCGATCAGGTCATCCACCGCCTCAGCCGCGCCCGGCTCGCAACGATCAGCCAGCTCGTCCCACGTCAGATCGCCGATCCGTCGGAGCAGCTCGACGACCTCGGCTCCGTCCCGAGCTCGATGGTACGCCGCCCGCCCTTGGAGCCGATCGTCCATCGTCCGCACGGCATCCAGGTCGAACAGCCGCTCCGCAGAGATCCGTTCTCCGAGCAATCGCCGCACGTCCTCGCGCACGCGGCGCCGACCGGTCGGCGCTGCGACCGGCCGATCCTCTTCGTACAGGTACTTCCCGGTGAAGTCGAGCAGCAACTGCGCCGTGAACGGACACGGACGTGGATCCCGGCGTACGGCGAACGACGCCTCTCCCCGCTTCACCGCCTCGAGGAATCGCCGGACGGCATCGAGCGGCAGCTCGTCCTCGACGATCTCCCGGTACGTCTCGGCAACGATCGGGAAGCCCGGCCATTCGGACGCGACCCGCAGCAGGTCGTGTGCGCGGAGCCGCTGCAGCCACAGCGGCGTCCGTCGCCCCGGCTTCGTCCGCGGCAACAGCAGCGCCCGTCCCGCATTCCGCCGGAAGCGCATCGCGAAGAACGACGTGCTCTCCAACTCCGCGACGACATCGTCGACGACGTCTTCCGAACGCAGCCTTTCGATCGCGTCGATGACGGCCTCCGGCGACGTCCCGCCGGGACGAAGCAGGATCCCATCCCCGGAGAAGATCGCATCCGGCGGTGCGATCCCCCGATCGCGGAGCGTCCGCTGCAGCGCAAGCAGCAACGTCAGATGAAACGCGCGCCCGAACGGCGACAGGATCGACATGCGGAGATCGCCTGCCTCGTTTCGGAAGACGTCGATCAGGATCCGCCGATCGTTCGGGATCACCCCGCCGCGCCGCCTCTGCTCGGAGACGTAGGCGGCGAGATTCCGCGCCGCCGCGGCCGAGAGAGCACACTCCTGCGCGAGCCACGCCTCGACGCCGGGATCGCCCAGCCGCGCCTCGCAGGCCCGAAGGAATGCGCCGAACCGCTCGCCGAACTCCGCATCCCGTCCCGGCCCTTCGCCTTTCCAGAACGGCATCATCCCTTCGTCGCTCTCGGCCGGCTCGACGACGACCCGATCGTGCGTCACATCAACGATCCGCCAGCAGCCGCTTCCGAGGATGAACGTATCGCCGAGCCGGCGTTCGAAGACGAACTCCTCGTCGAGTTCGCCGATCCGCGTCGTGCGATCGCCGAGGACCATCGCGTACTGCCCCGTATCGGGGATCGCCCCCCCGTTCAGCAGGACCGCGTGCCGGCTTCCGGGCATCGGAAACAGCCGTCCACTCGTCCGCTCCCACGACACGCGCGGCCGTAGGGCCGGGACGTCCGGTGCGCGGTACCGTCCGGCGACGAGGTCGACGACGGACAGGAACGACTCCCACGGCAGCTCCCGGTACGGTGCCGCCCGCCGAACCCGCTCGTACAGCCGTTCGACGGTCCACTCGTCCATCGCGACCATCGCGACGATCTGCTGCGCCAGGATGTCGAGCGGGTTCCGCGGAATGCGGATCGCCGAGATCTCCCCGCGAAGCATGCCCCGCGCCGTCGCCGCCATCACCAACAGGTCGGCGCGTGTCTTCGGGATCATCCGCCCCACGCTCGTCGCCCGCACCAGGTGCCCCGCACGACCGACGCGCTGCAAGCCGCTTGCGACCGAGAAGGGCGCTTCGACCTGGCAAACGAGATCGATCGCGCCGACATCGATCCCTAGCTCCATCGACGCAGTCGCCACCAATCCCGGCATCCGTCCCGCCTTCAGCTCGGATTCGATTCGGTGTCGCTCCTCCTTCGAGACCGACCCGTGATGTGCCCGGACGAGCGGCGCGCCGGCCAGCTCGTTGATCTCCGCTGCAAGGCGCTCGACGACGCGCCGGCTGTTCCCGAAGATCAGCGTCGACGTGTGCGACTCGACGAGATCGAGGCACGTCGCGGTGATCGACGGCCAGATGGTCCGGGTCAGATCGTCCGATACCGGCAGGTCGGTCATATCCTCCACCGGCGTGGTCACCTCGAGATCGATGTCCTTTCGCGTCCCGGCATCGACGATCGACACCGGCCGTGGCGCTCCGTCGGACGCGTATCCTCCGAGGAACGTGGCCACCTCTTCGAGCGGCCGCTGCGTCGCGGAGAGCCCGATCCGGACCGGCGATGAGCCGGCGAGCTCGTCCAGTCGCTCCAACAGCAAGGCCAGGAAGCTTCCTCGCTTGCTCGGGCAGAGGGCATGGATCTCGTCAACGATGACATAGCGCACCGTCCGAAGCATCTCGCGCGCCACGGTCGATGTCAGCAGCAGGTGGAGCGATTCCGGCGTCGTCACTAGCAGGTCCGGTGGATGGCGGACCATCTTCCGACGCTCGGCCGACGCCGTGTCGCCGGTTCTCGATGCGACACGGATCTCCGGGAGGCGAAGCCCCAGGTGCGCCGCCGAAGCCCGGATTCCCGACAGGGGCTCGTCGAGGTTCCGCTCGATGTCGTGTGCCAGCGCCTTCAACGGCGACAGATACAGCGTGTGGACCCCTTCGGATGCTCCCTCTTCCGCCTTCCACCGCGTCAGCTCGTCGATGGCGTAGAGGAACGCGGCGAGCGTCTTGCCCGAGCCGGTCGGCGCCAGGATCAGCGTATGCTTTCCTGCGGCGACTTCGGGCCAGCCGAGGAGCTGCGGCGGCGTCGGCCCGGCGAAGCTCTCCCGGAACCACCGTGCAGTGGCGGGCTGAAACAGCGACAGGACATCGTTCATACGCCCATTCTCCGGAATCGCTCCGGGCGATCAACCGGCGTATCTCGGGTTCGGAGAGGCTTTCGCCACCGGCCCGGCGCGTCCGTCCATCGCGCCGTCCCCGGTCGGATTGAACCAGACCGGCCTTGCCGGTAGGATCGTGCATCTTTCACACATGAGATGGTCAACGGATGGAGCCCGTCGCAATCGCCCCACTGGCTGTGTCGCTTCTTGCCTTTGCGCTGACCTATGTCGGCATTTTCCTCGAGCGTATCCATCGTGCGATCATCGCGCTGTCCGGCGCCGCGATGATGATCGCCCTCGGGACGTGGTTCTCGTTCTACGGCGCCCACGAAGCGATGCTGTCGGTCGACTACGATACGATCGCGCTGCTGTTGGGGATGATGATCGTCGTCGGCCTCTTCCGTGAGACCGGCTTCTTCGAGTACCTCGCCATCCGCGCAGCGAAGCTCGCGAAGGGACGCCCGTGGCTGCTGCTTGTCTACCTCGGGATCGTCACGTCCGCCGTATCGATGGTTCTCGACAACGTGACGACAATCATCATCGTCGTTCCGGTGACCGTCTCCGTCGCGGACATCCTCGGCATCTCGCCGCTCCCGTTCCTGATGGGCGAGGTGCTCCTCTCGAACATCGGCGGCGTGGCGACGCTAATCGGCGATCCGCCGAACATCCTGATCGGCTCGGCCGCCGGGTTCGGTTTCCTCGACTTCCTCGTGCACCTCGCGCCGATCGTCGTACTCGTCTGGATCGCCGCGCAGGGACTGCTGATGCTGATCTTCCGCCGTCAGTTGATGCAACGCCCGGCGTCGGTCGACCGCCTGCGCCAGATGGACCCACGGCGCGCCATCGAGCATCCGTTGACGACCCGCCGCATGCTGATTACGCTCGCGGTCACGATCGTGTTGTTCTTCGTCCACGAGGCGATCGACCTCGATCCGGGCCTCGTCGCGCTGATCGGCGCCTGCGTGGGCCTACTCTGGGTCCGGCCCGACTTCGAGAAGATCCTGAAGGACATCCACTGGGACGTCCTGATCTTCTTCATCTCGCTGTTCATCATCGTCGGCGGGCTCGAGGCGAGCGGCGCGATCGGCTTTCTCGGCCGCGGCCTGTCGGCGCTGTCGCAGATCGGCGTCTATCTCCCGATCCTCGTCGTGCTGTGGGGCGGTGCCTTCGCCTCCGGGATCATCAGCAACGTCCCGTTCACGATCGCGATGCTCCCGATCTTCAAGGGACTCGCCGCCCAAGGGATCGACGTCGCGCCGCTGTGGTGGGCGCTGGCGATCGGGGTCGGCTTCGGCGCGAACCTAACGCCGCTCGGCTCCGCCGCGAACGTCGTGATCGTGTCGATGTCGGAATCGCTCGGACAGAAGCTTACGCTGCGCCAGTGGATCTCCAGCGGCTCGGCGGTCGCGCTGCTTTCGTGCGCCCTCGGCACCGGCGCGATTCTGCTCGCCGTCCGCCTCGGCTGGCTGTAGCGACCCGTGGCCGGATCCGCCGGCGGAGCCCCCCGTCGTCGGCCTAGCGAGAGCCCGGGCCGCGATCCATCCGGTAGTCCGAGCCGCTGACCTCCACGATCTCGCACGATCCGAGCCATCTCGAGTACGTATGCTCCTCGTACTTCTCGAGCAGGTCGTCCCGCGTCAGATTGGTGGCGATCGCAATCGGCAGCATCTCGCGATAGCGCCAATCGATGATCCGCCGGAACTCCTGCAGGATGAACTCGCTCGTCTTTTCGTGTCCGAGATCGTCGAGGATCAACAGGTCGCAGGTGCAGCACTCCTCCGCGATTTCCGTCTCGCCGGTTCGCGCCGCGACCCGCAGGCGGCTGGCCAGATCGAGCATCGGCCAGTAGTCGATCGTCACCCATCGCTCCATCTCGTCGGACGACAACGTCGGCGCCTCAGTCGCATCGAGCTCCGGGTCCGCCTTGCGGATCAGCTCGCTCGCGGACGGAACGGCCATCCGCGCCGCGTCCGGCTCGTCGGCCGCCGGCATCGACGTATAACGCCGGTCGAACTCGACCGCCAGCGCGTGGAGGAGGTGCGTCTTCCCGACGCCCCCCGGGCCGATCAACACGACCCCGTTGATCTCGCCTCGCACGAGCTGCTTGCACGCCTCGACGGCCTTCGCATTGAACCGCGAGACCTCGAAGCTGTCGAACGTCGCCTCGGAGAACATCCTTCCGAACCTCACTCCGCGGATCATCCGCTCCCCTCTCCCTTCCCCAAGTAGTACTCCTTGCCGCGGCTCGTTCCGGGACGCTTCCGGCCTCTCGTTCGCCGTCCCCGCGCCGCCCAGTCCCTCGCCATCGCCAGATTCGCCTCGAAGTTCTTCGTATTGAACGGCGTCACGCAGTTGAAGTAGCGACGCGAATCCTCCTTGCCGCCGTCGGTCGCGGCAAGGAAATCCAGTACGAGGATCAGATCCTGTTCGACATATCCGTCGGCGAGGCGTCCGCCGATGTGCTCAACGTTCTTCGCGTACTTCGTCGACAGCGGCGTGTACTGCGCCCAGTCCCAGTGCCGCTCCCGTAGACGGTTCAGATGCTCGATGACTCGTTCGACGACCCCGTCCGTCGCGTCCTCCGAACCGTCCGGACGAAGCTCCGGCCGATCGGTCATCCGCACCGGGGGCGCGAACGACTCCCCGAACAGGCTGTCCATCACCGGCTCATTGGATGCGATCTCCTCGTCCTTGGGCACCGTCGGCGGCTCCGGCACGAGGGCGGTCTCGATGCGATCGCAGTACCCCGCAGCGCTCAGTTCTTGCAGCGCCGTACCGATCGCATCTCGTCCCTCGCTCGCCCCCTGCGCCAACGCCTTGACATCCACGGCCTGACCGTCCGGAAGCGACAGCAGGTAGGCGAAAATCCCCTTGGCGCGATACGAGAGCCGATCATCGGCCAGTGCGGTCGCCAGCGCCGTGCCGGCGCGCGGGCTCCATTCGATCCGCACCTTCATGGCATCCCTCCTCCGGTATCCGCCGGATATGCGGCACAGGGTAGCCGGCCGGACGGCCGATCCGCAACAGCGAACCGCTAGCGAAGATGGATCTCGATGATATCGCCGTCCTCGAGGACATGCTCCGACGGAACCTGCTGCCCGTCGAACCTCCCCGAGCCCCAGATTCGGACGTACTTCAGTCGATCGACAAACTCCCGATGAACGGTCGTGACGGCATCCAGCGCGGTGCTGCCGAGCGGGAGCGTATACGGCTCGGTCATGTCCGGCTGCTTCCCCGGCAGTTTCGTGTAGACGCGCACGATCCGCAGTCCCTCGAACACGAGCCGCCGCAGCGCATCCAGCCCGTCTCCGGACACGGCGGAGACCGCCAGCGCCGGCAGCGGCCATCGGCCGACGAGCTCTCGTGCGGCCTCGGCTCCGATCGCATCGGCCTTGTTCAGCAGGATCCGAGCCGGGATCTCGCGGATCCGCTCGTCGCCGTCCGGATCGTCGATCCGCTCGACGACCGGTCGGAGGTGATGCGTCTCCAGCAATCCGAACAGCTCCTCCACCTCGTCGACGAGCAGATCTCCGTCTCCCGCGTCGAGCACGACAAGACCCAGATCGCAGCCGCGCACGAGGTTGTAGACCCACGATTCGGTGTACTCGGGCGAGATCGGCGGCAGGTCGAGCAGCTGAATCGAGATGTCCTCGAACGCCATCATCCCCGGGATCGGCACGAGGGTCGAAAACGGGTACTCGGCAACCTCCGGGCGCGCGTTCGTCAGCCCGGCGAGAAGACAGGATTTCCCGGTGTTCGGCGGACCGATCAGGGTCACCTGCCCGGCCCCCTCGGGCGGGATGTGGTCGTAGCCGGACGACCTTCCGCTCTGTTTCCCGCCCGACGCGCCGGCCCGGAGCTTCGCGATGCGGCGCTTGATGTCCGCCTGCATCTTGTCGGTCCCCTTGTGTTTGGGGATCGTCTTCAGCATCTCCTCGAGCGCTTCCAGCTTCTCCGCCGGCTCTTTCGCCGCGCGGAATCGCTTCCGCGCCTTGAGGAAGTCCGGTGTTAGATTGGCAGGCATCGTCCCATCCCCCTCGAGCCGTACGGCGAACTACTCGTTGTGTGGGATCGCCAGGGTGCTGCTGCCGATGAACTCGCGGACCACTGCATCCCCGGGGATCAACCGATGGTCGGCCGCGTCGTCGAGCGAGATCCCGACGATCGAGTCCAACAGCCCCCGGATCCGGCGGTGCCGGATGTACGCATCGAGATACGACGGATACGACATCAAGTCGCCCTCGTCCGGCCAGATCCCCTCGTCGCCGACGAAGAACGGCTTCAGCACCGGCAGGTCGAACGGCATGCCGCCGTTGATGACGACGTCCGCGAGTCCCTTCAACGGGATGATCGAGAACATCTCGCCGGCTCGCACATAGTGCCAATGCAGGATCGTCGCCAGCGGCGGGTGGTTGCGGTGCTTCACGTCGCGGAGCGACCGCCGCATCAACCGCACATCCTCGAACCGCGTCAGCCGGCGGCCGTGACGATCTCCCTGGTACAACGGGATCATCGGGTTCGGCTCGTACAACGGGTTCATCGCCTCGATGTAGACGCGGAAGATCGTCGACGGATCGATCCCCTCGGTTATCGGCGGATAGAAGCCGTGCAAGCAATCGAGCAGAAGGACCTGATCCGGCCGAAGCGTCACCGACGACGTTCCCTCTCGGCGCCCGGTTTTGAAGTTGTACACCGGCTTCTCGACCGTCTCGCCGGCGAGCAACGCACGCAAGTGCTCGTTGAGCAGCTGGATGTCGAGCGCTTCGGGTGTCTCGTAGTTGCGGTCGTCGATCCAGTCGGTCGGGTGCTCGATCAGCGACCAGAAGTAGTCATCCAGATTCAGCATCAGAAACTGCAACCCGTTCCGCTCGAGCCGCTCGGTCAGCTTCACCGTCGCCGTCGTCTTGCCCGACGACGACGGCCCGCTGATCCAGATCATTCGGATCTCGTCGCCGGCCTCCAGCCGAGCGACGAACGTTCGCGCCGCATCATCGAGCCACGACTCGAACCGCTCGAGCGACGCGGCAATCAGCGAGCCCAAGTCTCCTCGCCGCACGATCTCGTTCAACCCCTCGACCGTATCGCACTCGCGCTCGCGATTCCACGCCAGCAGCGGATCCATCGTCGCATCCGGGTATCCGTTGCCGACGAACTGCTCCTCGCGGATCGCGCCTTGGCGCACCCAATGATGCCCCCATCGGAAACACGTGTACGAGTCGGCGACGGTGGTGAACCCGTTGCTCGTCAGCACGTGCAGCACGACGTCCTGGATCTCCTCCACCGTCGGGGGGAAGTTCGTCACGAGATGCCGCTCGTCCGCGTTCAAGCAGACCACGACGAGATCCGACAGCATCTCGGCGATCCCGTCGTCCGTCGCTCCGGCGGCGAAGATCCGATCGTTGACGCCGGGCAGGTAGTCCTGCGCGAACCCTCCGACCGAATCGGCCGCCCGGCGCAGCGCGCGGTAGATCCGATCCTGATCGAACGTCACCAGCGCGTGGCTTCGCTTGCGTACCTTGCCAATCCTGTTCAGAACAGCCATGCCGGCCATTATAGCCGAATCCCTGAAGAACCCGAACCTTCTGTCGCAAGCACTGCAGGACGGACGGGACGTGTCCGACGCGCCCCAGCCCGTCGTGGGATCGGATCACGCCGAGAGCGCGAAGCGACGCCGATCCTCCGTCCATCCCCGCTCGAAGCGCAAAGCAGGCGAACCGAGGTCCGCCTGCTTCGTCGGTTCCGCGTTGTCTCTAGGCGTCTACTCGGTCGGTGTGCCCACCGCCTCCTCCGTCGTCCCGAGTGCGACCCCTTCACGAAGGAGCAGATCGTACATCTCCTGCGCCTCCCACTGTCGGCATCCATCGACGACGACGGCGAGCGGGTTGTCGAGCAGCCACTCGTCGTGCAGCACCTCGAGATCGCGGAGGTACTCGAGCGGGATCTTGTTCTCCTCGCTCCGCCCACGCATGTCGATTCGCTCGTGGCAGACCTCGGCCGGCGTTCGCAGATAGACGATCTTCTCGGGCTCCGTACACCAATTGCCCTGCAACCAGTCCCACATGCGGCAGTAGACCTGCCACTCGGTCTCCGACATCAGTCCGGTCTGATAGCAGTTCTTCGCGAAAACATACCGGTCGCAGTAGATCGAGCGCTCGAGGACGACCGTCGAGTGATCGATCATCGCCAGGACCTCCGTCCACGTCTTGGCCCGCGTCGTGAATGCAGCCAGCTGGAACGTGAACGCCCACCGTTTCGGATCCTCGTAGAACATCCCGAGCAGGTTCGCCGCGAAGTCCTTCTGCCACGCACCGACCGGTTCCTCGACGAACCCGAACAGCCCCGATTCGTGCAGCCGGCGTCCCACCGTGCTCTTGCCGGCGGCGATGTTGCCTTCGAAGAGAATCATCGTGCGCTGCCCCCTCACTTTCCCCCCCTTTGCGGAAGCCCAGGGTCTCCTCTCGCCCCGACCCGACGGGTCGACACGCATCCAGCCGAATGATGAAAGTGAATTCGACCACCGCCTGCAGGGGAACCCACCCATCCCGACCATCTTACGTCCCGACGCCGTCGCTGTGAAAACCTGCGAGCGGAGCCCCCCATCGTCCGACACCCCATGTCTTGGGGCTTCCTTTCGACGTCACGCGTTCGCGGTAGACAGACGTCCGGAGGACAACCGTATGCTCTCCATATCGGACACACATCGCCGGGATGCATGATCCATCTGTCCATCGCGCCCGCAACGTCCTCGATTCGTGCGTTGCATCCACCCGAACCGCCACTACAATCCCCGCATCCTTGCGATCGGGAGGGCCGCATGACGAAACGCGAATCGGGCGCCGCCGCGTTCGAGGCGACGATTTTCCAGGAGATCCGGACCGGCGCGCGGATCACGATGCACGATCCGCGCTTCGCCGCCCGTGCCGCCCGACTGCTTCTTCGGCAGTCCCGCGCCGCCCGTGTCCGCGCCCGCCACGAGGCGAACGGGCTCCACGTCCCGCCGTTCGTGATCTACTCGATCACCGACCGCTGCAACCTCCACTGTGAGGGCTGCTACGATCGGCTCCTTCATCGGGACGATCGTCAGGAGCTCTCCGACGATCGCGTCCACAGCGTTCTTCGCGAGGCCCGCGACCTCGGCGTCTCGGTGATGCTTCTCGCCGGTGGCGAGCCGTTGATGCGCGAGGCCTTGCTCGATCTCACCGCCGACTTTCCCGAGATTCTGTTCCTCCTGTTCACGAACGGCTCGCTCGTCGACGACACCGTGGTCGACCGTCTCCGCGAACAGCGTCACGTCGTGCCGGTGCTGTCGATCGAGGGGGATGAGGCGCTGACCGACCGACGTCGCGGCCGCGGCGCCTACGCGAGCGTCATCGCGGCGATGGACCGCTTCAAGCGCCGGCGCGTCTTCTTCGGAACCTCGACGACGTTGACGAGCGAGAACTTCGATCTCCATCTGGACGAGGGCCATCTCCGCGATCTGATCCGTCGCGGCTGCCGCCTGTTCTACTCGATTAACTACCTTCCGGCCCAGCCGGGCACCGAGCGCCTGCAGCTCCGTCCCGATCAGGTCCACGACCTGGAGCGCCGGCTGGCCGGCCTCCGCACGTCGCTTCCCGCGATTTTCATCGCGTTCCCGCACGACGAGATCGCACTCGGAGGCTGCCTCGCCGCCGGACGCGGCTTCGTCCATATCAACGCCTATGGAGATGTCGAACCGTGCCCGTTCTCGCCATACTCCGACACGAACCTCGTCGACACCTCGTTCGCCGAGGCGCTCCATTCGCCGCTTCTGCAGGCCATCTTGAACAGCGGCGTCGTCCTCGACGAGACCGACGGCCAGTGCGCGCTGTGGAAGAAACGACACTGGGTTTCCGGCCTGCTCACCTCGGGTGCGCAGGGGGAAGAAGCACGGAGCGCTTCTCCCTGTCGGACAGCGGAAGAAGGCGGGAGGGGACAGACGGAATGCGTTTCTCCCGGTCCGACAACGGCCGAAGGCCCGCAGGATGGGTAGGATGAAACGGCCCGATCCCTTCGTGGAAATCGACCGAATCGCCTGCGGCGCCGGCCTCGTCCCGGAGGACATGGAGAGACGCGCCCGCGCCCTTCAAGACGCGGCACGGCAGCTCGTCTCGAGCGGGTCGCTCGCGTCCGCCGTTGCGAAGCTCCTGGTCGATCGCCGCGGTCGTCACGTCGCGTTGCTGACCGGCTTCGTCCTTCCCGACGCGTTCCCCTGTGGCGAAAACGACGGCCCCCTCGGGACCGTCGCGCTAGCGCGTGCGCTGCATCGAGCCAGCTTCGGGGTCTCCATCTACGCCGATCCGGCGGCGGTCGACGGCGTCACGTGGCTCGCCGCCGAGATCGGCGCACCGACTCCGGTGATGCCCATCCCTGAAGACCCGCTCGGCCTGACGGCATCGGCCGACATCGCCATCGCGATCGAGAAGCCGGGCGAGAACGCCGTCGGGTACATGCACACGTGGGACGGTCGGCGTATCGAGCGTGGGTCCGTATCGATCGATCCCCTGTTCCGGGCACTCGCCGCAGCCGACAAGCCGACGATCGCGGTCGGCGATCGAGGCAACGAGATTGGATTCGGCGCGATCCACGAGGAGGTCGTTTCGCTCGTGCCGGAGGCACGCCGGTGCACGTGCGGCTGCGGCGGCGGAATCGCGGCCGTCACGCCCGCCGACATCCTCTTCCCGGCGGCGGTGTCGAACTGGGGAGCCTACGCATTGTGCGCCGCACTCGCCGTCTCGCTTCAGGACCGCTCGCTGCTGCTCGACCCTGGCGAGGAGGAACGGCTGCTCCACGTCGCCGCCGTACGCGGCTGCCGCGATGGACTGCTGCGAAGCGCCGCGTTCGGCGTCGATGGGATCTCGGGGGCCGTGTCCAGCCGGATCGTCCGCGCGCTGCGGACCGTCGTCGACGTCGCCCTGGCCGCAGACGAATAGAAAGCGCCTGTGCGCGGCCCCATCGAAAGAAGGAGCAAGGCGCTTCACGGGTAGCCAGCTCGGGCCAAGGGATCCTCTAACACCCGCAGAGGTCGGCTTACCGCTGCTCCCTTCCGGGCCTGGCGGGGTTCACCAACATGCGCCGCAGAGGGCTCAGCCTTCAACGCCGCTTGTCCGAGGACGGACCCTCACGCCTTCCCCCTCCGGGAACCCTTCGGCTCCACATGAGCGGGTTGTGGATGCAGGGGACCGCTAGCCCCCCACCTAGCACAGGCGGTGGCGGAGGGGGCGGGATTTGAACCCGCGGTACCCCAAGGGGTACACCAGTTCTCCAAACTGGCGGATTCGGCCGCTCTCCCACCCCTCCGGCGGATGGATGATAGGGGGCGGGACAGGACAGTTCAAACGGACGCTATGCACGTCGCTGGGCGTTCGAACGGCCTACGTCGCCTCGGCCGCGTCCTCTTCCGATTCCGGCCGGATCGCCTCCGGGTGCGACGCCTCATCGAACAGCCAGAACACCGTGTCGTACAGCGCTCGCTGGATCGTCGACGGGATGGTGAACGACCCACCGAGCGCGACGTTCGAGAACGCCGACGAGTCGGAGACGAAGACGAGCCGTCCTTCGCCGACGTCGAGGACGGAGGCGTAGATCGTCAGAGACGGGCTGACTTCGCGCGACACGACGGTGGCGCCGTCGAGCACGCGGTCGGCGCCGCACGCGTCGTCGTCGAGGGTGCGATCGAACGCCGCGAGGATCCGATCGGTCCCGGAGCGATCCCGTCCACAGCGGTCCAACAGATACGCCGTGCCGCCGGTCTCGACATAGCTCTGGAGCCAGGCGAGGTAGCCCGGCTCGATGTCGCCTCGTGGGTTGATGAGGACAATCTCTCGCTCCGGCCGCGCGTCCCGCCACTCGGTCCCGTCGATCAGCAGCGGAATCCGGGCGATCCGCTGCGTCCACACGAACATCGTGTCGAACTGCCGCGATAGGTCGTACGACGCGGCCGACGCCGGCTGCGGTTCGATATCGATATCGGAATACTCGACATCGAAGTAGACGATCGGCATCTCCTCCGCCGCCTCCGGCAGCGGGTACGTCACGCGATGCACGAGATCCACCGTGACGGTGAACCCCGACCATCCGACCATCACGCCGCAAAGGACGGCCGCCACGCCGCGCGCCCGCCCCGTTCTCAAAACGAGAAGCCCTGCCCCGATCGCCGCGAGCATCCCCGCGGCCAGCATCAACACGCGAAACGGGATCGCCACGTTCGTCCGCATCAGGAACGAGACGGTCCCGAGCAGGTAGTCTGGATACCCGTCCATGAACACCGAGAAGTTGGAGAAACACGTGCTGTCGGTGAACACCGCGACGCGCCCCCGTTCGTGCAGCGTCGCCGCCGACTGGGTGAATCGTCCGAACTGCGACGCCAGGTTGTATCGCTGCCTCGGGAAGAAGTCACGGGTGCTGTAGTCGGCCTGGTTCGACAGCACACGATCGTCGGCGATCGTCCGATAGGCCGACAACGGCGCATCGATCGAGCACGAGGTCAGGAAGTCGAACGACGCGATGTGTTGGCCGATCGGATCGAAGCACAGCGGCCCGCGGACGTACGTCGTGAACGATCCGGTGCCGAGCCGGTACGTCGAATCGTAGTGGAACGCGAGGCCGAACGGCTCCAGGATCGGATTCAGGACGGTCGTCATCCCGAAGACGTTCGTATGGTCCCCGATCACGAACAGACCGCCGCCGGACGCGACGAACCGCTCGACCGCTTCGATCTCCTCCTTCGCGTACGCGACCGACGGCGTCTTCAACACGAGGATCGCGCACCCGTCGAGGCGTTCGGCAGTCAGCGGCTCGGTAATCTGCCCCACCGGAGCATGATACGACAGCCAGTCGTACAACGAGGCGAAGTTGTACGTCGTGATCTGTCCGTACGCTTCGGTATCCATCGGCACCAGCGTGCTCTCCCAATCGCCGTGCCCTTCGTCGAACAGAATGCTGCCCTCGTTCGGCGCGCCCGCCGGCACCAGGAACAGGGCGCCCAGCACGAGGAAGGTCCCGGCGCACGTACAGGCGCCGATCCCGACGAGCGCCGGACGGGGCGCCGCCAGCACGCGTTCGATCGACGCCCCGAGACCGTTCGGACGAAGGCCCGAGAACCGCGCCAGCAGCGCGACGAGCACGACGGCCGATGCGGCCAGGACCGCCGGATGCCAGAACAGATGCGGCGAGATCGTTTCGAGCGCAACCAGTAGCAACAGGACGTGGCGCAGGGCGAGTGTCGCGATCAGCACGCCGGTTCCCTTCGCGGCCACGCGAACGCGGTTCGGCGTGGACGGCGAGCCGAGCACGAACACGAGGAATCCGCACCACACCAGGCAGCCGAGCGCGAGCCCAAACTGGTCCCAACTCGGCAGCACCGAAATCGTGCCGCTCGCCGTCGACACGTACAGCGTTTCGCCCACCGCCGACACCGTCCGCCCGAACAGCCGGAGCAGACCGCCCTCGATCGCGGTCAGGATCGGGCTCGCGTGCATCCCGCTCAACCACAGCGCATACAACCCCGCCGCCGCCCCCTGCACGGCAGCGATCGTGCCGACCGTCCACAGGCCGCGCGACAGTCTCCGACCCCGACGGCCGCTCATCCCCTGGGCGACGACCCCACCCGAGAGCAGCATCAGCGCCATTCGCATCCCCCACGGAACGAAGTAGGCCCCCACACCCAAGGCAGCGAGCAGCGCGATCCGAATCCCCGGCCCGAGCCGATATCCGCTCCCCTCCCCGTCCGTGTTCGCCGCCGCGATCGCCGTGATCGTGGCTGCCAGGATGAACACGCCACCGACCCACGTCGGCAACGCGGTGTACAGCGGCCACAACAGAACCCATGCGCAGGCGCTGAGGGCGAGGACGATCCACGACAGCATCGGGCTCCTCATGGCCTCTCCTGCTCCGCCGTTCGCGCGAGAAGCCACGAGATCAGGGCGACGTTCTCGACGTAGGCAAATCCCTTCCCCTCGAGATTCTCGTTGTGAAACGCCCCGTTGTCCGCGACGACCACGACGCGGCCGCGCCCGACCGGACGCTCGGCGATCACCGCATACGCTACGGCATCCCAATCGACCCGGCCGACAGGGATCCAGTCGTCCGACAGGTCGAGGGCCCATGCCGAAGGAAGCTGAGGCGCCTCGGCCAGTCCATCCACTTCGGGCCGCACGCTCCCAAGAGGGATCGCCTGGACCGTCAGGCCGAGCCCCGACAGGAGGGGTTCGACCGCCCCCGATTGCGGCCAGCCCGTCGCGACGAGCCAGGTTCCGCCCTCTTCGACCCACTCCCGGAGCACCTCGGCTTCGGCCACGGAGAATGCCCGCGTCGGCGCGACGGAGACGAGGACCGAGTCCGCCGACGGGAGCGGATCGAGCACGTCGCGAAGCCGGACGATCGGCAGCGATTCGGCCCGAGCCAGATTGACGATCAACCCCTCGATCCCGCTGTTGTGAAGCGGCTCCCAGCGAATCAGGTTCCCGTGTGCCGCATCGACCACGGCCGTGGGCCCTTCGAGGACGTCCGACGGGGACGCCGGCCCGCCGATCGCGCCTCCGCAGAGGAGCCCTCCGGCGATCGCCACCCCGACCATCGCGGCAAACCGCGAGCCCCCGCTTCGCACCGCCATCGCGGCTGCGACGAGAAGGAGTGCCGCGACCCCCGCGGCAACCGTCGCCAGCCAACTCGCCGTCCCGCGCGTCAGCCATCGGACCAGCCCGTCGACGAAGCCGTCGGACAGTGCCAACGCAGAATTCTGGAACGGCGACGTGTCCCCGAAGAGCACGATCTTCCCCCTCCCGAGACGGCGCGCCGCGGCCAGCACAACGTCCCCGTACCGTTCACCGCGATCGTACGAGAGGTTGCCTAGAAGCGCGTTGTCCACGTTCTCCTCGACCCCCGGATCGGCGAAGGCCCGCCGTCCGATCAACAGCGGTGCGACGGTCGGCAATGCGGCCGCTTCGACGGACGCGCCGATGCTGACCGGGATCTCCAGCGCCCGGTACGCCTCGAACGGGACCAACGGACGCAACGCGCGCGACCATCCGGGCTCCATGCTCACCGCCGAGTCGAACGCAAGTGACAGCCCGAGCGGTGCTGTCAGGCCGTTCACGGCATCCATAATGCCACCGATGTTCGTGTGGTCGCCGAGCACGAGGAGCCCGCCCCCGGCGCGAACGAACGCGTACAGTGCCTGCGCCTCCGCGTCCGAGAACGGCGTCCCGGGATTGATCACCACGATCAGATCCACCTCGTCCACCGTGTCCTCGTCGAGCGCCGTCGCCGTCATGACGTGGTGCCCGTGGAGTGCCAAGTACTGAGGGAATTGCCCAAACGTCGCTCCGGTGAACGCCTGTCCGGGAGCCGCATCGGACGGGACGCTCCAGCTGCCGAGCAGCGTGTGATCGAGGAACAGCACGGTTCGAGCTTCGTCGTCCCGACGGCTCGGCGCGGCGTCCGGCGCCGCGACGAGGAGCGCCGCAAGGCCGAAGGCGAGGATCAGCCACGGGAGCCCGGCTCGTGACCGGCCCGACGGT
>Ga0272441_10004681_pt1 | contig 24468 bp, 25 predicted proteins | sample SSMProp6N_FD_193582 | JGI IMG/M metagenome (GOLD analysis project Ga0272441, IMG submission 193582) | Marine sediment archaeal communities from Little Sippewissett salt marsh, Falmouth, MA, United States - SSM-Prop-6N | ecosystem: Environmental > Aquatic > Marine > Wetlands > Sediment ...
CACTACCCGGTAAATGACAACGACATCGTGCTAACCAAGTTCAATATCGACGGAGACGAGATCTGGTCTCGATCGTGGACAGCAGCGAGCGCCTCGGGATACCAGATCATTGCGACAAGCGACGGCGGGTTCGCCATATCGGGGGTTCTATCAGTGCCCGGCGATCCATCTCGTGAGAAAGCGGACGCGTTGATCATCAAGGTCGACGCCGATGGTAACGAGATGTGGTCAGTAACCTATGGCAACGATAGTCTGGTCGAGACGGCCTACGCCATCGCCGAGACGGAGGACGGGGGCTTCGTGAGCTGCGGCTGGCAGACCCCGGATCTGTTCACGCCGGGCGACGACATCCTGATCGCGGCATTTGATCGATCCGGCGCGCTCTTGTGGGAGGATCTTACCCCAAGCCTCGCGCACAACCTCCACGTACGGATCTTCCAGCGTCACGATGGCTCGTACGTGATCGTAGGCTCGGCTGCACGGCCGAGCCAATCGTTCCGGATCCAGCGGATCGAGATCGATCCGCACGCGGAGTGACTTGCGCCTTGTTGTCTCAAGGTCGCATGAAAGGGAGGAATTCATGAGCAGGATCGCTGTCGTAGCTGCGATTCTCCTGCTAATCGTTGTGCCCGAGGCGCTCGCCTGTACAGGCGTAGCCATCGTACAAAGCGGGAGTGTCGTCGTCGGCGGGAATGAGGATTGGACGCGGTTCGATTCCCATGTGTGGGCCGAAGCCGCAACGGAAGAAGCCTTCGGCGCGGTCTACTTCGGCTATCAGATCCGGGGAGAGTTCGGCCCGCGAGCGCCTTACTGGTTCGAGTTTCAGGGCATGAACGACCAGGGTCTCTATTTCGACACGTTCGGCGCACCTACGCTCTCTAATCCCGGTTGGGCGGGCAAGCCGTCGTGCCCCGAGCACATTGAGCTTCTGCTGATGCGCCAGTGTTCTACCGTAGAGGAGGCTATCGCCCTGCTCGGATCCTACAACCTCGCGCGCTATCGCACCTACAACGAGACCATGTTTCGCAGCAATATGCAGTTCTTCCTCGTCGATCGCACCGGCGCTGCGGCGGTCGTCGATGGGGAGCACGTGCGCTGGATAGAGGATGGTCGCCTCGTGACGACCAACTTCCGCCTGAGCAATCCGTCGCTCGGCGGATGGCCCTGCTGGCGCTACGACCTGGCGAACGACATGCTGGCTGCCGATGCCTCGCCGACCGTGGATCGCGTCGCCGAGATCCTGGATGCCGCGCAGTTCTCGTGCTCGCGGGGCTATTCATCGTGCACGCGATATTCGGTGGTTTGCGATCTCGTCCAGGGCGAGGCGTTTCTCTACTTCAATGGAGATTTCGATCGATCCGTCGGGCTCGATCTCAACGAGCTTTGTTGCGACGGGATGGATCGCGCGTCGATCGAAGACTTGTTCGAGAATCTGGAGTGATGGCTTCATCCATCAACCCAGGAGGTTCGGATGACATTCCGTGGCTGGACGATTTCGGCCATCGTCATGTTTCTCATCATGGGTGTGCTTTGTGTGCTGCTGCACGTCAGGCATCTGGCGGCTTCGTAATCGGGAGAGTTGGAAGGTTATTCAACGCCCCCGCAGGATGATCGGGTCGTGAGAACTCCCACTCCAAGCGCCGCACGTGCAATCCTAGTGACTACCAGCCGAACCTCGAACCCATTTCGATACCGAAACCACAGCCAAGCCAACTGCTTGCGACAGCATAGGCGTTCTTCTTTTCCTCGACGTACAGGCCCTTGTATCCGCCGCCAGACTGGATGTAGATGGACGAGATGTCGGATGTGAAGTAGTCGAACCCGAAATGCCCCCAGACGCCATAGGTGAGGTTGGGAGGGATCAAGTTGCCCACGCCATAGGCAAGGCTGTCGTACGGTGTGAATGAGTAGCCCAACAAGAAGTCGCTTCCGCCATACACACGAAACTCGTCATTAAGGAGAGGTCCGATGCTGCCGACACTGACCACCGCTCCAACAACTACAGGATGAAACGACACGGTCTCTGATGTCTCCATGTTGACGAATGTGACCCACGTAATGGAACTCATCCAGCGCAACTTGACGTCTATGAAGACCGTATCGTTGATCTTCGGCAACATCACTCCAATTTCGAAGAACGACAAGCTCCCAGCAAGGCCCGCTCCAATAGTGATTCCGAAACCGTTAGCCGGAACTGCATTCACCGCAAATGCGGCAAGGCACACGATCCATATCGTCAGTAACAGCACACGTTTCATGATACCTCCTTGAAGAGGAGGATAGTGTAAGTGCAGGGAAGTGACGAAGCAATGCGGCGCCAAGCGAACAGAACCCAGGAAGGGACAGGCACGACGCTTCGAACTGAGCCAGCTCCCGTTCGGGGTCCTCTTCGGGGCAGATCCTCTATCGTGCATCCAAGCGTCATTGCGAGTCCAGAGACAGGCTACCCATCTCCTTTCAGATGGCTCCATCCTGCTGCACTGCGTTGCCGTTGGTTTTGCAAGTGCACTCTGACCCCATCTTGGGGTGCGGCAAGACTGCTGGGCTTACGAGGGCACTGCCCTGTTGCATTCTCTACGCCTTGGCGGCCTGTTGGACTATCGGCGGATCAGGGCAAATGCAGCAATCGCACTGAAGAGAGCAAGAGCGATCATCGTGGGGATCCACGGAAACGATCTCCACGTGGCAAGTCGCTCCATGTGGGCTTGGTTGATCTGCACTGCCCTCTGCACCAATGCAGCGGGAAAGAGGCTGGCTACACGGACGCGCATCGGTCCGCGTGCGAGTTCCTCATCAAGCCTTAGGACGAGAGGCTCGTCGAACTGGAACCAGTAGTACAACGTGATCTCCCGTGTCTGCAAATCATAGATGTTGGAGTACTCCGTGTTGAGCAGCACGCCATCGCGCAAGAAGACGGCTTCTTGATGGGCCGCATCGAGAATGTCTGTGAAGACAGGGGCGCTGAGTTCGCGTTGCTTCATCAGCCTGCCGAGCATCCGATCGATGGTTCGATATCGCCAACAGGCACGGATGACTCTCGTGCGCGCCCTGTTGATGTTGGTCGAGATCAAGTATCCATCGCCTGCAGGTTTGCGCGTGAATGCAAGTTCGCCATCGCCTCCTGCACTAATGACGACGGCATCGCCGCTCGCATCGGCAAAGAACCATTGATTGGTCAGCGCGTCTCCCCAGTCGTAGCTGCGGGCGATATCGAGCGCCTGTTCGACAGTGGCCGCTTTGCGGAGCATTTCTGTGGCGATGCCGAACGGGCCTTCCGGATGGCTGCGAAGCGCTGACTGTGGCTCCAGAGGGGCGGAGGCAACGGCATTCGTGTCAAAGGCCAGCCCTGCCTCATTGAGTCCGCCTTGCGGCTGATTGAACCCCAGCGTAATGAAGCCGTAGTCGCCTGACTGTGTCGCGGGAACGATCTCGTAAAAGGTATGCGGGTTGCCATCGTCGATGTTGTTGCCGAACAGGGTGCTGCCTTCAAGCGATGCCATGAAGATGGAACACCCCAGCGTCGCTGCACTGAAGACCGCCGTGACGAGAACAGCACCAATCAGCAGTTCGGGCTTTCGTTGCATGCTGAAACCTCCCTTCAGACATGAGGTGCCGAGGCCCCCATCCTATCACCATTCAGGGGATCGAGGGCAAGAAAGGGACAGGCATGGCACTTCGATCCGAGCTAGTTTCTGGGCACTGCGCGAGAATGGATGATCCTCTCGATTGGGCGGTCTTCGACAGTCGCCCAGCCCACTAGCGCTGCTCTTGCAGACTAGAAGAGGCTCCACTGTGATTCCGAAGCTATCGAGTGGCCCCCTACAGATAAAACCACGGCAGCGGACTCTCAAGCTCAAGAGAGCTTCTGCGTTGCAGCGCCTCTATCAGCTGATCTGGCAGGCTGATGGTCTCCACTTCTACTTGGCAATCAAGATCCAACGCCTTGCCCAGACATCGAAAGGAGCTGTCACCCGTGTAGATATACGTGTATGCCAGGTCGATTCCCGTGTACCCCCAGTTGGAATCATTGACCTGCTCGAAGGTCCAGCGATCTTCAGACAGAGGGAATTCATCGGCTGCGACGTCTTCATGGCTCTGGTACACACACTTCGCCAATACCTTGCTCTCAAGCAGTCCTTCGGCAGATGTATCGGCCACGCAGATGCCCCGTATCAGCCATACTCCAACGGTATCTGTATCCGCCAGCGAGCAGTACGAGATAACCCATGAGTTCTGCACAAGCGCCTGCACAGCTCTCAGACTGGTTGTCGCATCATTCCACTGAAGCTGATCGGCCATGCCTGCTAGCGAGATGACTGCTACCAATAGGGCAACGAGGAGAATCCTCCGCTCGATGGGTCTTATCGTGCTATGACGGTTGGTGTCCATGCTGCACCAAGCATAGGGACAACTGCCAACGAGTGCTGCACAGAGGTCTTGTCATCACGCAAGGAATGTCTCTGAATTTGGACGAACATTTGGCACAAGCCGTTGGCAGCGTCTGGGCGAGCTAGCAGCGTATCTTCTTGAGGAGGGCGTGAGGCCTTCTGCATACGCCTGAAACTGGTGCTGTACGATCCGAGCATCGAATGGTCGGATCAATTTCTGCCCGGGGCCTCTTTACCTCGCGGCTTGCCCACGATCTGCTGTACATCCGCCAAGTGGCGAGGATTCTCTATGAAGCTGCTAGCGATCTGGCGTTGCCGTACGACCTCGCGTACGCTGGCGACATCTAGATCCGCTGTCTCAAGTTGCCCCACGCATCTCATGTATGTCATCTGGCGAGGCAATCACATCGGTTTCTCGTTCTCTCTTCTTCTTGGGGATCATCTTGGGGCTCTGATTTTGCCTTCTAACGTGTTCCGAGAAGACATGCACATGCGAGCTGGCCTCTAGACTTCCATTCCTCGCTATACTCGTCTTGAGGTGATCAGGATGATCCAAGTTGGCGATGTTGCACCTGGGTTCGAGTTGACCTCCGATACGGGAGAGACGGTGCGCTTGGACGATTTTCGGGGCCAGCGCGTAATCGTGTACTTCTATCCCAAGGCGGATACGCCCGGCTGCACGAAACAGGCGTGCGCGATTCAGGATCTGGGTCCGCAGATTAGCGATGCTGGGGTGACAGTCATTGGCATTTCTCCTGACGCGCCCGACAAACTGGCGAAGTTCAGAGCCAAGTACAGCTTAGACTTCCTCTTGCTGTCCGATCCGGATCACACGGCGGCCGAGGCCTACGGTGCTTGGGGGAAGAAGTCGATGGTCGGGAAGATGTTCGATGGCCTCATCCGCTCTCACGCCGCCATCGATGAGGAGGGGAACATCGTTGCCATCAAGAACAAGGTCAAGCCTCTCGAAACCGCTGATCTGTGGAAGGTGTGGAAGGAAAGCTAGGCAGCATGGGCCGTCGTCGCCGCAAGTTGGCAGGGGCAGATGCCAAGTTCGTGCCCTCGACGGCGCTTAGAGGGACAGGTCGAAGCCACGATCTCCTGAACGATTACATTAGGAAGGACTTCATGGCGGCGATGACATCGGCTTCTCGATCGAGGAAGCAGTAGTGGCTGGTGTCTTCGTAGACGACGACGTTCACATTCGGAACTTCGTTCCGTGCACGTTCGATATTGCGATTCCGATAGTCACGATTCAAGCGTTCGATGAAGTCCGTCACATCCTGTTGAAGCTCTTGCGATGCGTTCTCCGGCATCGACCAGGCAGCTGTCTGAGTTGCGAAGATGGCGAGTGTGGGACAGCGAATGGTGGTCAGGTCTGCGTGGTAGCCTCCCATTGCCTTGAACAGCTGTCCTGCTGTCTCGGGGCGAATGATCTCCACGAAGCGTCCGTCTTCGCGTTGCTTGAGCGTCAAGCCCCACAGTTCGTCCCATCGAGGCGATCGGAGCGGGCGATACGTGACATAGCGATTGACGAGGTCTTCGCAGTAGTCGGCGACAGAAGCAAATGACTCTGGCGGCGGGGTGGCAGCTGGAAGAGGATCGCTGCCAAACAGCTCGACATCAGAATCTGCATACTCATACAGCGCATCAAGGAAGACGAGCTTGTCCAATCGATCGGGGTAGTTTGCCGCCAGCGTTGTCATCTCCATTCCCGCGAACGAATGACCGACTACTGTTGCCTTGTCGATGTCCTTTGCATCCATGAGTGCGATGATGTCAGCTGTCAGGGTTTCGAGGTCATAGCCCGAGTCAGGTTGCTCCGATTCGCCATGGGCTCTCCGTGTTAGACCGAGTACATGGAAGCGATCCGTGAACGCGCCTGCAAGCGAGTTGAAGAAGTGCGGAGTGTTGGCGAAGCCTGCCAGCAAGATCATTGTCGGCCCGTTCCCGCCCCAGTCCAGGGCTTGCAGCCGCACACCGTTGACTGTTAAGAAATCGCTGCGGCAATCACAAACTGGTGTCATGACGTCTCCGTTTTGCGTGTTCGTCCGACGACAGTCTACTTCATGCTTGGTCATTCCCGAAGGGCTTGTTTCGGTTACAATGGCGTCCTCGCCGTAAAGTGTCGCGCACTTGCTTGAGGCCGAGACTTGAGGAGGAATGATGAGAACACGCAGCTGGAATCTTGTGGTACTGCTGCTGGCGCTTTGCCTGGCATTAGCATCTTGTTCGTCAAACAACGACTCAGACTCAGCAACATCAAACGAACCTGCGCCGTCGGAGCCAACGGCTGTTGCGCCTGCCGACACACCGGAGTTAGGAACGGTGGTGGAGACGCCGCCGAGCGAGCCCGATCTGCCGATCGAGGTCGAGGTGACCGTAGATACAGAGGCGGGTATCGATGTCGGCATCGACCTGTCGCCAGAGGGTATCTTCGCTGGTGCCACCGCTGCACTGGAGGCATTGGACTCGTATCGATTTACGACATCCTTCCTGTTCACGGGCGAAGAGGACGGCGAAGTGGAGTCTGGCTCGATCGAGCTGTCTGGCGAGATCATGGACGCACAGCGCAAGCACTTCGTGTGGCGAAACGTCGCTGACGATGAACACATCGAGCTCATCCAACTGGGAGACCAAGCTTGGATTCATGACGAGGAGGATTGGGAATCGGTTCCCGTTCTAGTGGCTGAGGCCATGTCGCAGACGGTGTTGGTATTCGCCCCGTCCGTTGCCTGGGCCGGCTTGTTCGGCAGCCTCGAGACGCAGGCGACCTACATTGGACCGGAGACAATCGACGGTGTTCAGGCCCATCACTACACCTCCACTTATCAGCAGCTGGCGGGATACTGGCAAGGCGAACTGGTCGATGCAACGGGCGATGTCTGGATTGCCGACGCTGGCTATCCACTGCGCTATAGCTTCACGGCTACGGGGCAGGACGAAAACGGCGACCGAGGCTCGATCTCGTGGACGATGGAGCTAACCGATGTCAATGAAACCATCGTCATTGAGCCACCGATTTAGCGCCCGGCGGCGAGAAGGCTAGACGACGCCCTCGGGCAGATGAATCGCGAACTTGCACCAACTTCCGCCGCGGAGTGCCGATTCCAGCACCTCGTAGTCAAGCTTCTGCCCAAAGATGACTTCCCATGGCTTGGCGTTGAACGACGGGCAGAAATCACAGAAATCGGGCGAGATGGTCAGATCGTCGCGGAGAATCGACTCCTTGACCAGCGGGCAGTGGCAGACGTGATATTGCTTCATCGTGATGTCGTCTGTCGCTAGATACTCAATGGATTGATGCGGGATCTTGACCTCGATGATTGAGTTGTCTTGCCGGACACCGCGGCCAATTTCCGGTGTTGCCCGTATGAACTCAATGACGTCATCGTTGATGAGCTGGTTGAAGTAGGGCGTGCCCGTGTCTCTCTGCTTGATGAGATTGTCGAGATGGCGCGCCCCGCGGTCTTCAAGAAATGCGTCGATGTCGGCGAATCCTTCGTAGCGTTCTTTCATGGGCAGGTAGTGCTTGTCGGACAGATTCCGCAATCCAGATCTAAGGATGCGTTTGACGGATTCTGGGTCGGAAATTGCCTGGAGGCGCGGGAATACGACGGCATTGACTCGCGTCCACTCGAGCGGCGTTGTCCCCAACACAGGGAGTTCGACCCCTTCGAACACGGCAGCCTGCACATCGGCACCCAGCTGCTCACCAATCTGCTTGTGCAGATTGCCAACGATCTCAAACCCGTCGAGCAATTCGAGAATGCCCACTTGCAGGCTGTAGTTCTTAATCATGCTTGCGTAGTGATAAATTCCCACGAACCGATTGCGAACGTTGAGCTCACGCTCGACCAGATGTGCGGCGAACGCTGGAACGTCCCCGGCAGCGACGGTCTCAACAGTCTTGGGCTCAGTCAGTTTGGCTAGGTAGGCCATCAGCAGATCCACACCGGACAGGCAGTCGTCGATTTGCTCTTCGGTGTATTGATAGCCGGCCAACAGTCCGCGGAACTCGTCTTGTCTCATATCGGGCCTCCAGGCTCACAGCGCCGCAGTATCTCGCGTCAGCGTCTCAACAGCGTTGCCCGTGAAGGCCATCGGTTATGAAGACGGTTTGTCTAGCGTGCGACCGAACGCCCAGAAGATGGCCGCTGTGAGCACACACAGTCCGGCGAACATCCAAACCCACCACGGATAGCCAAGGAACGAGATTCGCGCGTCACCCCAACTCCAGACGTCGTGGGCCGCAAGGAACAGGGCAGAGAATGCCAATACCCATACCGCGCGAGCTGCTGGCTTCAAGCGCTGAATCACTACCGGGCGAGGGATGCGCTGCTTGGCCCCCGGGATCAAGCTGACGAGGACCAAGACGATCGATGCCGCTAACACGATGGTGACCACGGGCAGCGTTCCAAACGTTGGTAGCCGCTTGAAGTAGTAGGCAACGACCAGCGCTTCGCCCACGAGAATGGAGACAATGCCAGCCCGGGCGGTCATCCGTTTCCAGTACAAGACGGCGATGACAGTCGGGAACAAAACGGCCAACCCGGTGAACGTTTGGGTGGCAATCACTCGAAACGTTGCCGGTGGACGGTAGGCGATGGCCAGCCCGATGAGGGCAAGTCCAACAACAAAACTCTTGCCAACCCAAGCAGGCACCTCATCAGATTGCGAGAAGGCGGCTCTGCTGTCTTCTCGACACGAACGGGATCGGCGGGCTTGGCCGACGATATCGTTCGCAAACATCGACGACAGGGTGAGTAATTGCGAATCGAGTGTGGACATTAGAGCCGCCAATGCCGCTGTCAGAACGAGCGCTTCAATCACAGGCGGCACATGCTGCGACAGCATCAGGGGAAGAATCTGATCGGCTGACGTGCCTGCGGGCAGTTGAGGAAACGAGGCACGCCCAAGTACGCCAATCGTGATCGGCAGAAGAAACAGAAATCCGGTCAGCAGCGGATAGAGCGACATGGTGGTCGTCAGTGCACGCGAATCGCGGGCTGCGTAGAAGCGCTGGAACAGCTGCGGGAACATCGGGTCGCACAGAAACCACAACGCCATGTAGCCGAACCAAATACCGGGGGAGTACAGCCCCCCCAACCCCGGACGCGCAAACAGGTCAGGATGCGTCAGGGCCACTGCTCGATTTGCCGCTGTCAGCCCTCCGAACTTGCCAGCGATCAGCGCGACGGCAACAACCAGCAGCGTGATCATCATTCCGCCTTGGAACGCATCGGTCCACGAAACGCCTCGAAACCCTCCGAGAAACGTGTAGATGAGCATGATGGCCGTGATCAGTGCTGCGCCAGCGAAGTACGGGATTCCAAGAAGGGATTCCAGGGCGTAGCCCGCTGCCATCGGCTGCATGGCCAGATAGGGGAGCGTAAACACCGTCATCACCACGAAGAACAGCAGTCGTAATCCCGGGCTGCCTGTCAGATGGAACACCAATTCCGGAGGTGTGATCAAGCCGAACTCTACACCAAGGCGCTGAGCCGGGCGTCCGATCAAAACAAAGGTGAGGGCCATGAATCCAGTGCCAAAAGCCATGATGGGGTAGAACGCATAGCCAGACTCCCAGCCAGCGCCGGCGAACCCAAACACGGTGAACGCGCTGAAATTGGTGGCCGCCATCGTCAAGAACAACACGACCGAGGACGTGGATCGTGACGCCACGAAGTAGTCGGTCAGTCCAGGGCGGGAGCGTCGCTGCGCTGCCAAACCGATTCCCAACAGAATCAAGAAGTACCCTGTCACAACAGCGATTCGCACAGCCATTTCGCTCCCTTCAAAAGCAAACGCCACCCAGCAAGGCTGGATGGCAATGCCTGACATACCTTGGTAATAAGTGTAGGCGCAGATGATGGACATCGCAACGGACAGCCGCTTTCCGACCCTCGATGGGGTCGTGTATGATGTGAGCATCGATCCAGACTTGCAGGAGGTTGTGATGTGGCGAAAGCGTGCGAAGAAGACGAAACGGCCAGCTTGGGTTCTGCGCGTGGCTTGGCACTACGGTTGGAAGCCGGGCCGCGTTGTACGCGAGATCCTCGAATGGGCCGAGGTGATTGTTGTGGCCGTCGGATTGGCTGCACTCATCATGACGTTTGTCACCGTTCGCATGCACGTGCCCACCGGCTCGATGATTCCCAGCATCAACATCAAGGATTCGTTCTTCGTCGATCGCATTACGTATTTCTTCCGTGACCCGAAGCCAGGCGACATCGTGGTGTTCCACCACACACAGTATGTTCGTATCCGATCGGTTGAAAACGGCTCGCCAGCCGAGGCAGCTGGCGTGGTCCCGGGCGAGTTCCTACTCTATGCCGGATCCGTGCCCGTCTATACCGAGAGGGCCCTCGACGACTATCTAGCGTCGCTGTCCGCGGGCGACGAGCTTGTTCTCAGAACATCGGAAGGTGGCACGTATGCACTGGGCCAGATCACGGCGGAGCGAACGTCGCTTGAAGATTTTGGCATCAAGCTGAAGATCAAGAAGCAGATGTTCGTGAAGCGGCTCATTGCGGTTGGAGGCCAGACAGTTCAGATCAAGGACGGCGACATCTACATTGACGGCGAACGACTTGAAGGCGAGCGATTCGACCGCCAATACTACTCCGATGATTTCCGCTTCCAATACGGCATCGAGCCGACACTGATTCCCGAAGGCCATTACTTCATGCTAGGCGACAACTCCGGTAACTCGTTCGATTCGCGGTTCTGGGGATTTGTGGAGGATCGTGACATCGTTGGCGTTCCCTATCTGAGAGTCTGGCCTCTCAGTCGGATCGGGTTGATGTAGGGCAACTCAGCAAGCTGAGTTGCTTGGGAGAATGCACGTTGTGCATTCTCCTGTTGGTGAACAATGCAGAGACTGCCACCCCGCAGCGAGTTGCTTGGGAGAATGGGAACCCGCGATGAAACTGTGGGCTCCTTGGAGAATGCCTGCGGCATTCTCTGGGGTGGTGAGGCTACGCTGCTCCTAAGAGAGCCTGCGGCATTCTCTGGGGTGGTGAGGCTGCGTTGCTCCTAAGAGAGAGCCTGCGGCATTCTCTGGGGTGGTGAGGCTGCGTTGCTCCTGGGAGAGTGCCTGCGGTATTCCCATGGGCGAACTGATCCAGTCGGGAGCGCCGTGGACGTCTAGGCCAGTTAGCTATGCTTCTCGAGGCACGAACGCGATCGCATGAGGCGGGCACGCGGATACGCAGACGCCGCATCCGAAGCACTTTGCACGATTCAACGTCGGCTTGCCTCCGTCCTCGGCGGGTAGCCAAGCGCCAAACGGACACTTCGCTACGCATGTGCCACACGCCACACAGAGATCGGGCAGGTGTTGAGCGATGTGAGCCGATTCGATGACGGCATCGTGATAGTCAAACCCCTTGAGTTTGGTGAGGAGCCAGCAGCAGCACGAACAACACGAGCAGAATTCCGTGATTTCTTTGCCCGGGAGCCGATACGCGAGATGCACCAACCCAGCTTTGTGCGACTGGCGAAGCACCTCTAGCGCTGTGTCGACATCGACGTAACGGAAGCCGTCCTGCTTCTCAACCGCCTCGGCGGTCGCTGAGTTGAGGGACAGACACGTGTCAACCGGTGCATCACAGTTCTTCTCGGTTGCCCGGCATACGCACGGCCCCAGGGCGATCGATGTCGCCTTGCGTAGGATCTGCTCCGCCTCGGATAGATCCAATATCGTCTCCTGAACGTCGAGATCGATGTGTACGGGGATTGTCGTCGCTGTGTAGTCGTCCAGATTGACGGCCTCCGCCTCAAGTCGATCAGTCTCTTCGCTCACAGTATCTCCTTGGGGTACGCTCAACTTGATGCATAATACTGCAGGGACTAGCGGTGGCACAGCTTGGGCAATCTGTGATGCTGTTCGTCAACTGGAGGGGTTCAAATGATTAAACGTATTCGTTGGGATCAAGAAACCGAGTGGCTCAAGGCCGGAATAGCTGGAAATGGAGCGTTTCTCAATGTGAAGACGCCGACAGGAGTTGTCAACCCGATGACCATTGGCTGGGGACAGGTAGGCATTGTCTGGGGCCGCCCAATTTTTACCGTGTATGTCCGCAAGAGCCGCTATACGTATGAATGTGTGCAGGCGGCCGATTCGTTTACAGTTAGTGTTCCCCGATTGGGAGAACTGGCAGATGAGCTTGCGCTCTGTGGCACGAAATCAGGGCGAGATCTAGACAAGGCTCAAGCCTGTGGCCTGCACCCTATTCCCGGGCAATCCGTTGATACGCCGATTATTGGCGAATGTGGCCTGCACTATGAGTGCAGTATCCTGGCACGGTGTCAGTTGGAGGAGCCCGACATCGTCTCCGCTGACGTTCATCGACTCTACGAGTCCAAGGATCTGCATCAAATCATCCTCGGCGAGATTCTGAGTGCCTACGTGACAGACGGGCAGTAACAACTGCTACCAGCAGATGGAGGCTCTGCCGCGACACAGAGACGTAGACGGAGCCTTGCGGGAGTCCCACAGGAAGGGAGTGCGCATGGTTCGGAAGATGACGATCGTTAAGTACTCCGCTGACTGGCCGAATCAGTACAAGTGTGAACTGGCGGTGCTTGGCGATGTGCTCGGTGACGAAATCGTCCATGCTCATCACATCGGCAGCACCAGTGTTCCCGGATTGGCGGCGAAGCCAGTGATCGACATTCTGCTTGAGGTTCGATCTGTGGAACGGCTTGATGCTCAGAGAGAAGCGATGGAAGGCCTTGGGTATCAAGCCAAGGGGGAATTTGGCATCCCCGGCCGTCGCTACTATCCGAAGGGTGGCGATGCTCGAACTTACCATGTCCACGCGTTTGTCGCCGGAGATTCGCATGTCGAGCAGCATCTCGCATTTCGCAACTACCTGCGCGCGCACCCGGCTGTGGCTGCCGAATATGCTGCTGTGAAGCGAGCGGCAGCAGCGGCTCACGAAACGGATCCAGAAGGCTATGTCTCGTTCAAACAAAGCTTCATCCAACGAACGGTATCCCTAGCTGTAGACTGGGAACGCAAGCAGCAGCTCAAGGTGCAAGCGCAAGAACGGGAGGTTTCTAGATGAACGTCGTCACGATACTCGGCGGACCGAGAACAAACGGCAACACGGAACGGTTGCTGGATTGGACAGAGCGAGCCTTGAAGGATTGGCGCCACGACTTCATACGTGTCAATGTGGGAGAGCTCACGGTCAACGGCTGTCGGTCTTGTTTTGCTTGCGCGGAATCTATAGATGAGCCGGGCTGCGTAGTGCTGGATGACGGGCCGGGCATCTTCGAGAAGATGATGCAAGCTGATGCTGTGTTGTTTGCCACACCACTCTACATGTGGGGATATGCGTCTCAACTCAAGGCGCTGATGGATCGTTCGATTTGTCTTGTCCGGGGACATGGCGGGCCCGAGCATCGATCATTCGTACAAGGCAAGCCAGCAGCGTTGCTCGTTGCCTGTGCCGGTCCGCTCGAAGGGAATGCAGATCTGATCCAAACTAGCTTTGGCCGCTTTGCCGACTACACGCGTCTAGACAATCGAGGCGTCTACGTGTTCCCCCATTGCACGGACGTCAACATGCTGCCCAATACCCACGGCAGCATGGCGCGGGACTTGGCTCGAGCCCTGACTGAGTAAGTCGCTGGCTCAGCGGGCCGCGGCTACGGATACCGATACGAGAACCGCCCCAGAATCGGATTGACCAATCGCTCGAAGTCTTTGTACTTGAGGCGCATGACCTCAGCATGAGACCCAGCGGAAAACGCGACGTATTCGTCGTCTGCCAACGCTTCGGACACGTAGACGGCCATGTCGTAGAGATTGCCAAATGGAGGCATGGCTCCGACGTCGCAACTCGGGAACAGCTGGACGAAATCACCCTCATCAGCCAGATCAACTGAGACACCAGCCACTTCGGAAAGGCATTCGAAATCGACACGATCCGATGCTGGGATGACAGCCATGCCCACGTTGCCAGCAATCATGACCATGACGGTCTTCGCCAATTCCCTGCCCGGGATGTGCGTGAGTTCGGCAATCTCCTGTGCGGTGAATGCACGGGAATGCTGAATGACCGTGAATTTCACGTTGTTTTCATCGAGAAACGCCTTCAATCTTTGAATGGGCATCGTTCCTCCTTTTCCTCCCCAATGCCATCCCAAGTGTAGAGAAGGGGAGGGGCGTTGTGAAATTCTGCCAAAGCTGCTTCCGAAGCCCTGTTGCGTGCATTGACTTGCTGTGTGTAGTACGATGTGAGCTATCGAACTTCCTCGAGCGGAGACAACAACATGAATCAGTTCATTGCTGCGTTGAACGGGACATTGGCCATGGAGGGGGCGTCACGGTCGCTCCGCTCCATTGTCTTTGTCAGTCGGCCGTTCGCCCGGCTCTGGAAGCTGGCCGAGTCCCACGGATTGAACCCGTGGATCTTCATCGCAATGTCTCTGGTGGGATATCTGACGCAAGCAATGGTCTTCCTTCCGCCGTTCCAGACGCAGAGTTGGAAGCTGATGTTCCTCATCCTGCTTCGAGTAATTGCCCTCGTTGTACCCGTTTACATATTCGCCAAGGGCAAACGCATCGCCGTTGCCTTCAACATCTCAGTGGCAGTGATGTTCGTGTTCAACACCACCTGGCACATCTGCTACTACGTGTTCGCGTAGCCGGCACCTGTTCAAATCGCGTGCCCTCGAATCACTTCGGCCGCAGGGCTGCGTTTGAGTTCGCCACAACGCGCGAACCCTGTGTATTTGAGCGCCTTGGCTGACGGTTTCCACACACGGATCCCAGCACTCCCTCAGTCAATCCTGACATACGGGCCTCTTTCGTCTGCTATGATGAGGATTGTCGGAGTCAGGAGGTCAGATGAACATTGCAGTTCTCGGAGCGTGCGGTGCTGTCGGTCGTCAGATTTCTCAGCAGATCGTTTCGGAGCGATTGTTGGACAGAAACGAGCGACTGGTCTTGGTGGGCAATGCTCAAGGAGCCTCGGCGCGAAGTGCGTATGGTCTTGCTGCAGACCTCATCGACGCCTATGCCGAGATTCGTCCGCAGATTGAAGTTGTGCTTCGTCCCGAGGACATCGACGCAGATCTGATCATTGCCGCCGCCGGTGCTACACCGGATATCAAGCTAGGATCTAAACCCATGACGAGGGATGGGTTGGCTGCACGCAATGCGGACATCTTTCATCGTTACGCCCGCGCCATCGCTTCAACTGGGCATGGACATCAGCTGGTCATCTGTATCGCGAATCCAGTGGAGCTGGCGGTGGCCGTTTTTGCCCAGCACTTGGGGCGGCAACGCGTCATGGGGATGGGCGCATTTCTTGACTCGCTACGCTTTCGCCAAGAGATCGCTGCCAGTCTAGGTATTCGGCGACAGCGCATTCACGCCTTTGTCGCCGGAGAGCACGGATCCTTAGCCGTGCCCCTTTGGAGTGGCGTCCATATCTATGGCTTGTCTGGACAGGAGCTGGCCGACGCCTTGGGCAGCGTACGAAACGACATCCAGATAGAAGCTCTGTGGGACACGATTGCCGAGGCACAAGTTGAACTGGGCCGCCTCATCCAATCTGGAAACATCCGAGAAGCCTACGCTACGGTTGAGAGCTATCCTCCCGACGTGCGCGTGGTCACGCGCCCGTTTGTCACCCACTACAGTGGTGCCAAGACAGTCATTGGCACAGCCCGCGCAGCCATGGAATTCATTCGAACCATCACTCAAGGCGCTGACGTGCTCGTCTCCGGGCAAGTGGCACTGGATGGCGAAGCGTATGGAATCCATGGAACCATCGGCGTTCCTTTTGTCGTTGGAAATCGCGGTGTCGATCGCGTGTTTGAATTGCCGATCAGTGACACAGAACGACTGCTGCTACGTCATGCCGCTGCTGCCTGCGAGGATAAGTACGCACAATTCATCTAGTCTGCTCGTCAAGCTGAATTCGATTGAGCCGTTTTCTGAGTCGTAGATCAGGGGAATGTGACCGACCACATCAAGCTCCAGCGCGTTGATGCGATGGGGAGTGAGTATGAAGCAGATGATCGGCGTTGTTCCCCAACGAGTCGGCCACAGGCTAACGGTGCGGCTCTATGGGAGAAAACGGTCTTGGTAAGAGACAAACAGAGGGCTGCTATAAGCGCACTGGGTATCATCAAGAGTGTCACGACGTACGCAAACGTAGTTGCCGTTCACAACTGATCTCCGTATGATTGAGTACTGTGAGAAACGGCTGGCGGAAGCTCCAAAAACGTTGCGGCGTTAAGCTTTGCCTTCTCCTTCTTGCTGTCCTAGTTGCTGAATATGCTTGCATGGCTAACACGCAACTCGCGACAGATACCGATCCAACAATGCGTTGGGTTGCGATTGCCATTTGCAGCGTATTCCTCGTCGTGTCAGTTGCGGCATCAGGATTGTACTTCTCTCGTGGCGAAGAAGAGAAGCGGCCCTTCCTTCTAGGCATGGCCGCTCTCAGCGCTGCTTGCGGTGTCGGTGTCGGATTCAGTTCGGAGATGACGTTCTCGATTCTTGTCCCTGTGCTTGCTGCGGCTTATGGAGGAGCCCTCGTCTGCGCTGTCAGGTATCGTCCCAGTGCGGCTGAGGATAGCAGCGACATCATCTTGGGGAAAGCTTCCGCTGCATCCGGAATCCCTCTCATGCTGGGCGCATATTTCGCAAACAGCATCAGCAATTTTTGGGTGTGGTATCCAGACGTTCGTAGGGTTGCCGCGGCCCTCCTCATTCTTGCCATTGTCATAATCCTTTCATCTCTTCTTGGCCTACGGGGCCGCAAGGAAGTTCGAGGGGTGAGGAGCCACACCAGTCAGCAGCCAGAGCGCATGTCGTCACTGGCTATTGCGGGGGCATCATTCGGTGGGTTTATCGGCCTGGTTACTGGGCTCAGCACGCAGCCAGTTGTCGTGTATGTTGCTCCCGCAGCGCTCGCCCTGTTCGCCGGGACTGCCTCCTGCTTCTTCGCAGCGACTGGACTTGACAGCGAACGGGAGCAACGAAGCATTGCCACCGTGTTGTTCAGCTTCGGATTGCTGGTTATGGTCAGTCTTCTGCTCGGAATCGCCGTGCGGATGAAACTCAACTGGGGGGACGTCCCTCGCATTGGCTTTGGATTCTTTACGTTGGCTATTCTTGCGGCGGTCGTTGGCTTCCTTGTTGACCGTGATACGGATCAATCGATCAAGGGGCTTGCCTTTTCCTTCCTCGGAGCGGGAGTTGGCTTGGCGATTGGGCTGAGCCAAACCTTTGTTCTGCACGTTGCGATTCCGACCCTGCTGGCTGTCTTCGCCGGATTGGCTGGGTACGTGTTTGCGACCGGCGAGAAGAGGAGAAATCAGTCCATGACGCTGCTGGCCGTGTTCTGCGTCGTGCTGTTGCTGGGAGGGTTTGTGGGGTACTCGCTTCGTGACGGGGATACGGGTGTCTACCTTGCGGATGGACCGGACTGGCCAGGTCCGCCTTCGGAGACTCCCCCCCATGATCTGCAGGACCCAACTTCCGGTGTTCTGGCGGAGCTTGATGCACATCCCGATCTTCTGATCTGGCTTGAGGGGCAGCAGTCCTCCTCTGCCATTGTCGTGTTGGTGACAACGGATTGGGCATGGACGGTAGAGATTCGCGACAGAGTCAACGACCCGCTACCGATGTACGACGGCATCCCAGATCCCGCGACACCTGTGCGCGCGCAAGGCGAAAGCCTCGAGATAAGCTGGCCGACAGAAGCTGATGAGTCAGCGCTTCGAATCCTAGGATGGGAGCAGCTTGTACAGCGCGATGGCGGCTGGACTGTGCAAGGAGATCCAGACGAGATTGACACGTCAACTGCGACGCAACGGGGAGGCCGGTATGTACTCGTCTACCCGCCGACCTAGTCGAACTCATTGCTTCCTGTTCATTGTCTTCCTCTGCATGCTCGTTGCTGTATCTGGCCTGGCATCACCTCAACTGCGGCTGTCGGCCACGGCTCCAGGTCTACGACTAGCGGACTTGAAGGCGACAGTGACCCTCGAGTGGCCAAATGGCTCGATTGATGTGCAATGGGGAGCAAGTGTGGCGGATTGGGTCCCGCGAGTGAGTCTGTCTGGATCCAGAGACGTGGGCGGAGTCATCGTTCAACTTGAGATCAAGGATGTACTGGCAACGCCCGAGGTTATCTCTCGACTCTCGATTAGGCCTGGCGGATTCCTTGAATCGCTAGAAACAACGGTTGCTTGCCCCCTACTGGAGTGGGGACAAACGGGGGTCTCACTGCACGCGAGCACGATTTCATTGAACGGGACCCGGCTTCGTGGAATGCTGAAGAGCACGCCGTCTTTCGGATGGACCCATGCTGCGCTCATTGCTGACGTTCACAGGACGGCATTCGACCTGACGCTTGCTCGCGAGTGGAATCGCACTGGAGAGATAATTTCGCGTTACACCTTCGACATGCAGGCTCTTGGCCTCGGCGTTACGCGTACGTGGCGCACGGGCTTCGGGTATTCACAAGTCGAAACGTCGTGGCACGCGCTGGAACCGACCACCCATTGGAGCATTTCAGGCGATGCACCCCCAACTTCCCTTGTGAATGGTGGGGAGATGCTGCAACCCGAGCCCGTCTTCCTCGCAGGAATTGGCTGTGACACTTGTCGCATTGAATCTGCCGCTGCAGAGGACAACGATACATTGGGGCTTGGCGAAATCATGGTAGGAGGGACCGCCTACAGCACGATTAACATGAGGTGCTCAAATGGCGTCTTCTGCTGGTTGGACGGGATCACTGCAAGTCCCCATCAACCCTTCTTTGTAGACAACGCGCCGATTGGGGTCACGATTGGCCATGGACAGGTAGCCGAAATCGACATTGGCTTCTCACCGACCGTGCCTGGAGAGTACCGCGATTCAATCACGCTTCGCTTCTGTTACGCGTACTGGGTTGATTGGGAAGAGGTGATGTACGGAGGCAGTGTTCATGATATGACGGGATACTATGCGTCTCGATGCGGCACAGCTACGGTTTCCATGGTTGGCGTGGCATTGGCGCAGCCGGTGGCGCACATCTCTTATGCGCCAAGTTCGCCCACGTGTGGGCATGACGTAGCCTTTGATGGCACGCTGTCATCTGATCCCAATCCGGCGGGAGGTATCGTTGCCTATCGATGGGATTTTGGCGACGGCACATCCTCCGATCTTGCCAAGCCTACGCATCAGTTCCGTGAGGCTGGAATGCACAATGTCTCACTCACTGTGACCAACAATCGCGAAATGGTGTCGAGTCCAGCCCTGGCTGCAATTGACATCAAGCCAGACTTCGTCGAAGCCGCGGCCACGGTTGGTGTGGCCGCAGCAGCTGGCTGGGCCACGCACGCTCTCTCGATGGCCGCGCCCGTACTCGCTGCTGCGGTTCCAGGCGCTGTGCTTGCAGTTGCCTCCATCGTGGGGAGCACTGGATTGACGAGTTTCCCTATTGATCAGCTGGTGATGCGATTTCCCAAAACCTGGAGCCAGCAGGATGTCGAGGAGATGGTGCGGCGGCACTTCCCCGGTGGGGAAGTCATTGGGTCCTTCTCGACACTGAATGCGTATCTCGTGCAGTTCCCGCTATCAATTGACTCCCCCGAGGACGCCATCGCTGAACTTGAGGCCATTAAGGGTACGCTCGAACAGGTTCTCCCTCCGAATGCCCAGCTTGGAAGAAACTACATCGGACGCTTCGAGGGGAGCGAGGAGATGCTCTACTCCTCCTCCGGTTACGATATCGAGACATTGGAAGAGGATCTCCGCGTCGCTTATGGGGCTGTCCGTGCGCCGGAGGCATGGCGACGATTGGAACTGTCTGATGTTCGACTGAAACCTGTCCGCATCGCTGTGATTGACTCAGGAATCTTTGCAGATCACGATGAGTTTCTGATTCCGCTTCGCGGGCGCAGTTATGTTGTTGACGAGAGCGGGACCTGCCCTTGGTACGAAGATGACGGAGGGCACGGCACTCAAATCTGCGCCATCATTGGAGCGGAGAACGGCCAAGGGCGCACGAACGGGTTGCTCGCCGGATGCGAGGGACACTATGAAATGCAGGTATATCGCGTCATTGGCGACATGTTCTCAGTCTGGGACGGTCTGCGTATCGCCGTCAGCCGCGCGGAAGATGAACTCGAAACATGGTCCACTGCGGTTGCCGCAGGAAGTCGACGCAAGTCTGTCGTACTGAACATAAGCCTAGGGTGGGATCTTGACTTACTGTCCGATAGTGAACGTGTGCTTGCCAAGAACACATTTGTCGATCTCTTCGAAGGGTATCCCAAGATGCTGTTTGTTACGTCGGCAGGGAATGGCGACACTCCCGATGACCTGTCTGAGAGTACAGGTAAGGAGCTCAGCCGTGGCGGGAGCATGCACGCGCCGGGCGGCCTCAGTGCCGAGAACAACTTGACCGTTGCGGCAACGGATGTTACGGGATCTGAACTCATGGTATGGTCCAACTACGGCAGTGGTGTAGACATTGCCGCTCCTGGGGAACAGATCTTCACGGCCAACAACGATGGCAGATACACATGGCGAATTGAAGGGACTTCCTATGCCGCGGCGATGGTGTCTGGTGCCGCCGCAGCCGTACTTGCAGTTGATCCAGGGCTTTCGCCCCTAGAGGTAAAGGAGCTGCTATTGAGTTCGCCATCACGGGTTCGAGCTCCTAACGGTACGATGATTCCGGTGCTCGATTTTGCCGATGCGATTGGAAAGGCCATCGAGAGCCGCCAACAGAGAACTCGCACAGCCTGGTGGCGAGTGGCGGGCATTGCATCTGGGATTCTGGCTGCGGGGATCCTCATCCTGCGGCCATTCTAGTTTGGCGGGAAGAGCGAGCTTCCGTCGAGACAGGACATCGGTTCGTTTGGGTGGATTCGTTTCAAAGACAGGGATACTCTGATTGGCATCGTGGACGAGATCTCACAACCTCAACCCGGCGGGCGGCGTCGAGCCATCCCGCTGGCAGCTTCATCGCTGTTTGCCGCAACCGCTGTTGGAGGACTCGGACTCGTCGTTCAGCTCTATCTCAGATCCCTCGACACGTCTCTGTTCCTGATTAGCCTCGTTGCCACCTTGAACTCCATCGGATTGCTGATTGGATCGTGGATATGGGGAACGATATCTGACTATATCAAGCGCCGACGCCTGCTCGCCTTCCTGGCATTGGGGCTGGTGGGATGTATCGGCGTGTTGGCCGCACTGCCGTCGACCAATGTGGTCATGGGATTAACTGTGCTGCGATCCCTGATCTTTGCAGGATTGGGTACGGTGTCCGTTGCCGTCGTATCAGCATCCAGCATCATCGAGCGCCGTGGCAAGAACCTCTCCTACATTTCCTCGGCGCGCTCATTGGGATTCGCGGCCGGAAACATCGTTGCTGGCATCGTGCTGGCGCGGCTCGGATTCCGCCCTTCGTTCATACTTCTGGCGTGTCTCCCGATCGTGGCGTTCGGTATCACCTGGCTGCTTCCAAACGAGAACCCGGTGCAGCGGAAGGACAGACTGGGGGCATGGAGAGCCATCTTTAAGGCAGGCTTGTTCGACCTCTATCTCGCCACGGCTCTGCGCCAGATGGCCATCTTTGGTACGTTTGCGCTGCTCTACGTCTACATGGAGTCCATCGGCATACCCATCAGCCTGATGGGGTTGGTTAGCGCGTCAAACACGGCTACGCAGGTGTTGGCGCTGATTGCTTTTGGCTGGCTGGCCGATCGCGTGGGCCGCCGCCGCATTTTCATGCTTGGGTTCTTCCTATCAGCGATGGTTCCGTTGTTCTTCGTGTTCACGACCAACATCTATGGCATGATCGCTGGCTACGTCACGCTCGGCTTCTCCTTTAGCTCGATGTACGTTGGCTCCACCGCCTACATCGGTGACCGCGTGCCCGAGCACAGGCAGGGACAAATGCTGGGGCTCTACGAATCATCACGAGGATTGGGAGGGTTGTTCGGACCTATCATCGCAGGAGTCATCACGCCGGTGGTTGGCTTCAAGGGCATGTTCCTGATAATGGCGGGCATTGCCGCGTTGGGATTCATAGTGATGATGCTCGGCGGCACCGTACTTGGCCAGCGAGTCACCAATGGCGCAAGCGCCGCTGGCGGTCAAGGGGCAAATCGACGCGGCTGACGTGCGGCAACCATCACACGACAACTCGAGCGAGCCATGTGCTACGCGCGGTGCCGCTGCACAAGCGGCTAGATGGAGATCGCCTCAGACTGGCGAGGCGCTGTCCGTCGCACCATCAGGAATGAAACCAGAGCCAGAAGCATGGCAGCGGCTACGACAACGTGTAGGAAATTTGCCGAGATTGTGTCCAGCAACAGCCCAGCCAGCAATGGCAGCAGCATCCCTCCCAACCCACTGGCGATCAGCAGCCACGCGGTGCGCCAACCCGTCATCCCCAATGAAGTGTTTACGAATGCGAACGCTTGTGGGAACAAAGCAGCCATCGACAGGCCCACAGCAGCAACGCTGATCCAAAGGCCGATTCCGTCGTAAGGCAGCGCAAGCACTCCGATTGAAGACACGACGCACGCGCAGATGCTCCAGAACACAAATCTTGTCGGGCGGATGAAGCTAGCGCCGACAATCGTCAACAGCCGTCCTGCTGTGAATGCCCCCCAGAAGGTTGCCACCAGGTAGGAGGCGGTTGCAGGTGAAAGCTGTGCTGCGCGTTCTCCGAAGACGAAAAGCCAACTGCCAATCGTGGTCTCCGCACCCACGAATGAGAAAAAGAGCACCACGGCCCAGTAGAACGCCCGGCGCGAGGATGGTCGGGCTCGATTGGTGTGCTCGATATGCCCGGATGGCTGTTGCGCAGAGGCAATGAACCAGATCCCGACTGGGGCCACCAAAGCTGCGAGGATCCAATAGACGAAGAGCCCATCGGTGCGAACCGGCAGCGACCAAGCGACCAGCAGAGGCGCGACCAAGGAACCCACCCCGTAGCAGAAGTGCAGGACGGAGAGAAGTGAATGGGCGCGATCAGGGTAGGTCCAAATGAGCAATGTGTTGGCGCCCGTGTTCAAGGCCCCTTGACCGATACCGATCAGGAGGAAGATGCCTGCAAGCGGAAGCAACTGGCGAGAGAACGGCACCAGCGCCATGCACGCGGCCATGGCAAGCACAGAGATGGTGAGTACGGCGCGGCCGTGTCCGCGGTCAATGGCAGGTCCGGCCAGAAGAGATCCAATCATCGTGCCCAACGATCGAGTGAAGATGAGTAGGCCAATTCGAGCAAGACCTACGCTTGCCACGGCAGCCAACCTGGGAAGTGTGGGGCCGAGGCAGGCCGTTGTCAGTCCCAAGCCGATAAAGGCAGCCATGTACGCGCCAGTTGCGACGATGTAGTGTCGAAGTCTCATCCACCCTCCCGAATTGCAAGTTTATCACAGCTACCCCCGGCGATGCATCGAAGCATTTAGTTCTAGTTGGCAGGACAAGGTTTCCAGTATCTGAGCGTCGCTCTTTGGACGCTGGGCATACTAATGACGTGTCTCTAACGTATAGTGCTGTGCTCATCACTAGATGGTAGCAGGGGATTTGTAGTTGGGAGTAAAAGGGGAGTAGAGTGGATCTAGGGAAATTGGACTTGCTCATGGCAAGTCAAGCTAGATCGGAAACGCACTCGTCCGAAATGGCGATGAGTGCCAATTGTGGATCTGTGTTGAGATTCGGGAGGAGTGCAAGGAGGTTGTTGAAGTGTTTGCGAAGTCTCGCTGTTTCACCATGATCTCAGGAATTCACATCTTCGTACTGGCTGTTGTCATTCTTACGTTGGTTTCCTACGATGTACTTGGGCAAACCGATATAAGTATCTCACCTGATAGTCTTGGAGGGCTGGAGAGAGCCATAGAAAGCTGCTCCGAGAATGGCTCAATATCTCTTGCTGCTGGTATCTATGTTCTCACCGAGCCACTTGTCGTACGTAAGCCAATCTCACTGATTGGAAGTGGCCCAGGAACATGTGAAGTTGTCTGTGATGGTGAGCTATTCGTGCTGTCGTTAAGTGTGGAGGGAGATATCTCTCTTGAGGGAATCACCTTCCGCCATACGGGT